>Ga0114949_10000406_pt1 | contig 22620 bp, 15 predicted proteins | sample N074metaG_FD_83505 | JGI IMG/M metagenome (GOLD analysis project Ga0114949, IMG submission 83505) | Deep subsurface microbial communities from Kermadec Trench to uncover new lineages of life (NeLLi) - N074 metaG | ecosystem: Environmental > Aquatic > Marine > Ocean trench > Sediment | place...
ATCGATTTCTTCCAAGCCAACACGTCGCGCACCGCCTCATCCCACCTGGCACCTTCCACCACCACAGCCTCTTCGAGCGCCAACCACGCTGCCTCCAGGCGCCTGGCAGCAGTCCGGATCGCCTGTTGCCACGCCCGCATCCCGTCCCCGCTTTTTCCGATGACCGCTTTGGAACTACACGCATCCACCTCACCGAGCGACTTCACCATACCGGAGGCTGTCGACCCCAGTCGGGAATGGAGGGTGCGACGCTCGCGTGGGGACACGAACAGCTTCTTCCGCCGGTGAGCCGGCATCCCTACCGCGTCGGCGGCAGCACCGATGTGCGCGTTAGCACGGTCAACGATGAGATCGGTTACGCTGTTGACCGCCTCCTCCCATGCTTCGAGCCACAACTGGCGCCCAATCGCGTCGACGGCCGCCTGGCGGTCCCTGTTCCGTCCGGCCAACTGACGGGCCTCGCCGGCCAGATCGAACAACCGGGTGGCGAGCCCAAGGCGAATAGATGTCAAATCCAAACCGGCCGGCCTTCGGCCAGTGCCGACCACGACCTTCCCCAGTGAAGGGCCTAGTTCCGGTGTACGAATTGGGATGAGAAGCGAGGTCGTCACGCCAGGACTGCGTCGATGACCTCAGTAAGCGACTCGAGCGTCTCGAACGCGTCGTCGCCCCCTGCGCCCCTTAGCTCCGCGACCGAATACGACCCCGTTGCCACACCGATCGCTCGCGCACCAATCCCATTTCCGCAGGTCATGTCGGCGGGTGTGTCACCCACAATCACGACGTCTTCACGCTCCGGTGCCCAGCCGTATTTTTGAATGGTGCGCTTCACGGCGATCGCCGGAAGGTCCGACCGGTGAGCAGCGTCCTACCCGAAGGCCCCAACTGAAAACCGCTCCGGGTCGAGGTCGGCCGCGGTGAGCTTGAGGTAAGCGCCTCGCTCGAGGTTGCCGGTCAGCAAGCCTAGGACAACCTCGCTCCGCCCCTCGAGCTCACTCAGGACCGCCCGGACACCGGGCAGAACCTGGACGCGGGTTTGACGCATTTCAAGCTCGTATTGCAATAGCTCGAGGTAGCGGGCACACACCGTGGCAATGTCGTCTTCGCTCTCTGGGTCGGGATGATCCGCCAACTCGAGGATTTCTCGAATGATCTGGGGATCCGTCTTGCCATCGAATCGCACGTTGTCGAACGACCCTTCGATCCCAAGTTCCGTGACCAGTGCCTGGCGTATCGCCGAACGTCCGGCACCGTCCGTCCATAACATGGTGCCATCGATATCGAACAAGACCAATCGTCTCATGAAATGGAAACGAACTGACGGCGGGTCAGGCCCCAACCGGCGGCGGGGGTGAGGACGGCGCGACCGACCCTTTTTCCTGACAGGCCTTGCACATCGTGACGCCACGCATGTTGCAGATTACGCAGATGAACGTCCCACAGCTCTTGCATGGATATCCTTCTGAGGCGCGTTCGTCCTTGCCGCACGCCCGGCAGACCATTTTGTCGATTTCCGTCATCACGATGCCCCTGGGTAACAGTCTCCGCCCTTAACCAAATACTGCAGAAGGTACGGGTTCGTCTACCCGCCGATGCTAGTCCCGACGGTTCTGGTCGCGGGCACCATGATCTCGATGGCCTTGGGCACGATCGAGGCAGTAAACGGCGTGTCTCCGCCCGCGGGTTCTCCGTCCAATTCCACTTGCCGGATGGGATCAGACTCGACCACGATATGCTCCCCTCGCGCAAACCGCATCCCCGGCGAGTCGGTAAGCCCGAGCAGAAGCCTAGTCAAAACGCTGACCCCTTGCAGCACACCGTCCGCGTGCAAGAGCACCACATCCAACAGGCCATCGTCGAACATGATCCCGTGCCCGAGTTTGAGGAACGGCGGCACAAACTCGCCGCAGTTGGCCACGATGACCGTCACGGCGTCCATCTCGATTACGTCGCCGTCGATCGTAACTCGGTAGTGGTCGCCCTTGAGTTCTTGCAACGCTTGATAGATACGAGCCGCGTACGCGCCCACTCCAAACGCACGCTTAGCTTCAGCAGTCGTACTCGCCATGACCTCTGCATCTAGGCCCGCACCACATGCAACCGCGAAGTACCGCTCCCGATCCGCGAGCCGCAGCAGTCCGAGATCAATCGCCCTCGGCTCACCATGGGTAATGACTTTCGCCGCTTCCATTGGGTCGCGAGGGATTCGCAAGTTGCCCGCTACGAGATTCCCCGTGCCGCCCGGAATGAGTGCGATTGGCGTACTCGTTCCAACGATGGCCGGGACCGTTTGCATCAGGGTGCCGTCACCCCCGTAGACAGCGACGACATCCACGCCGGTCTCGACACCCTGCCGGGCCAAGACTTGCGCATCTCCTTCTGCCCGCGTTTCGACAAGCTCGACGTGCCAACCAGACGTCGAGAGATACCGACGGATGGCACGCAGAAAGAGGTCGTCATGCCGCGCTGCCGCTGGATTGACCAGCAAGAGAACCCGAGCCATCAGTAACGCAACTCCCAAATCAAATCGAGCCCGAACTGCCGATCGAGCGCCCCCGCAGTGCGAGATGTGAACGAATCGCAACTCCGGCGGGGCTCGACGCTTGCCTCGAGAAGCCATCTCCGGCTGAACCTGAATTCCAGACTCGCGCCGATGTCGAACTGTTGCGTCGTGAGCCGCGGACAGTACCGCGGTGTCGCAGTCAGAAAGGCCGACTGGCCGAGAACGTCGAACTGCTTCCCGAACGACACCTCGCCCGCCAATAACCCGCCGCGAGACGCCGGTCGGATCTGAAAGTAGTCCAGAGGAACATCCATATTGGAGATGACGAAATTCTCTAGTTGCCCTGATACCATCTGCGACAACCGTTCGCTCGCGAATTCAGCTACCTGCATCTGTCCGGCGTCGAGGGCCGCGCCACCAAAAAGGAGAAACGACATGATCTCGTCATCGGACAACGGTGGATTGAGGTTGCTCGTCAGCGTGAGTTCTGGTTCGAACAGCGTGCCACCGATATTGATGAAAATGTCCACGTCCTCCCCCCGCCCGCGTCCCCGCACGACATGTCGAGCGTCGATGTCCAGACCTGCGTTCAAGTCTGTCGTTCCGAAATACCGCACGGCACCCCGGGTGACCGTAAATTCCCTGGCCACGGTCGGAAACACCTCCAGGCGATACGTGCCACGCGGCGTCAGTAGCTCACCGTTAATGCGATACACGTCCCGTTCCTTATCGATGTTGACCGCACCGGTCAACTGGATGTTCGCCTCGCCCGACCGGAGCCATACGGCTGATCCAATCGATACGTCGAGGCTGTCGATCCGCAAACTGTCCAGAAACCGGTTCTCGAAGGCAGCGCCCAATCCCTCGTCCTGGAGCAACGTGGTGTCTACCAACCCCAAGAAGATGCTGTCTTCCAGATTCACGACATCTTTGGTGATGAGATCGGCGAAGTAGACTACTCCGCGGGTCGCCGTCACACTCCCGGTCATCGTCGCATTGAAGACTGGCCCATCGAGGTCAATTGTCCCTGTCGTCGTGAGGCTGACGAAGCCAGGCACATTCAGCGCATCGAAATCAACCGTGGAGACTGTGAGCCCCAAGACAGGTTTCGAGAGTTCTTCCAAACGCACGAATCCACCCACGCTTGCCGTTCCCACGCCACTGCGCATTGACAATGCACGTATGTGAATCGTATCGCCCGCAAACTCGAGACGTCCATTCAGTTCCTCGTGGCGCACACCCAAGGACGGGAAGCTCGCCGCTCCGTTCGCCACACTCATGGCCCCGGTCAACGTCGGTCGTTCCCAGGTTCCAGTAATTCCCACGTCAGCGTCGAAGGTACCCACCACGTCTCTAACAGCCGGGTTGATGGCGTCGAAGAACGAGAGATCGACACTGTCGGCTCGTGCGGTAATGGAGAGCAGGCCCGGCCCCCTGCGCTGCCCGATCGACCCCACGCCGAGATCGTAGGGAACGTCCACCTCGATTTGGAGGATGGGGGCACCTCGGCGGTAGAGGTTGAGATCACCCGTCACTCTTCGATCACGGTACCCCAATTCGCCGCTCACCTGAGGAGCGGCAAAGCCACCGAACTGGCCGTCGACCACACCTATAGCCACTTCGATGACCGGATCCCGCGCCGTCCCAGCCTGGCGCAACGTCCCACTTATTCGGCCGGATACGTTTTCGGGGTTCAGCCCCAACAGGGCCCAGACGTCAGCGATGGCTAGGGCTTCGACAGATCCGTCGAGTGTGCCTTCTCCAACAAAGGGCAACCGCCCCTCGAGTTGGGCGCGGCCGGCCCCGGAATCATCCACGATCACGACCCGTTCGAACAACGCAGCGCTGTCGGTGAGCGTGATCGAAAACGAATCTGCAGACCAGTGCCCGGCATGGAGCGATGCTCGGAGGGAATCGATGTCGAACCGCATCGAAGCTGAATCCACGACCCACTGACCACTCCCGATCAAAGTCGTGCGACGCTGAAAACGGGACCGTGCCCGCCATTGCAAGGAGTCCGGCCGACCTTGGACCGTAAAGGACAGCCCGTTGAACAACGCAGGACCAGCCTGGAGCGAATCGACAGCGCCGGTCACTCGAATTGCCTTGGACGCCGAAGCCCAGGTACCCGACCCGCCAAACTGCGCGAAGTGGAGATTTCCACGATTCAGGTTGGACACTTGAATGTCGGCAACCACGACAAAAGCATCCGCCGCCCCATTGAGTTCACCGGAGACGCGTAACCGACCGCTCGGCGCCGGCGCGTCAGCATCTAGGGAGCCGATGAGTTTCGCGATCCATGGTTCGACCGCGGCAACATCGTCCAGATCGATCGAGTATCGCACGCGGTCGCGGCGCGGCTGCGCAATCCCCAGTGCCCCTGTTGCCTTTACCACCGACCCACCCTTCCACGCCTCGATACTATCGACCACGATCAGGCTGTCCCGGAGGCTCAGACCGCCAAATATGGTATCGAAGACCACGCCACGGAGATCGGACCCGCCAAGCTCGAGGCGCGTTTCCAACACGGACTGCCCGGAATCACTTTGCCAGCCTCGACCAGTCACCCGGCCATTCAGGCTGGTGGGCCCCAGGCCCGGATAGAACGCCGAGGCGTCGAGCCCAGAGACGACAATCTCGAACGCGTGTGCACCACTCCGATCGCCATCGAACACGAAAGGCCCCCGAAGTCGCAAGGCGCCCGCCGGCCCGTCCAAACGCGCGTCGATGAGGATGGAATCGAGATACCCGCCAATCGTCAACAAACCGGCGAGTGTCGCGGTGGCCGTGAGCTGTGGGTAGCTCGTTTGCAGACCCTCCAGACGCAGCGAGTCGAAGGCCAGTTCCCCCCATACCCCCACGACATTACCGGTGGCATCCAGCCGGATTGTGCCCTCTGCGACGGTCTCCGCACTCCCACCATCCCGGTGGCGAAGGCGGCCCTGGTAGGTCACTTCTAGCCAGGGTCCGTCCAGCACGCCAGAGCCTCGGAGGTGCCCTACCAATTGAACGGCGGGAATCAACCGGTGGACGGTCGGTAGACTGATGTCCGCCGTGTCCAACTCGTAGGCGTGGAACACGAAATCGCCCGGAACTCCGAGGGACACCACGCCGCTACTGCGAATGTATGTCTCGGGCCAATCCGGAACGAGCGAGTCCCGGAAGGTCGCGTCCACATTGAGCGTCAACGAATCGCGTCGCCCATCGGCGACCACCAGCCCGGTCACGCGACCAGCCACCGGAAGCGTGTCGAGCAGACCTCTGACATACTCGAGGTCGAACCGCTGCAATGTCAGATTGGTTTGACGTTGCGACCACATGTCACCAGGACCGAACTGCATGCCGAGATGGCCAACCACGCTCCCACCCCCACCGCGACCTGAGAGTTGCATCTCAGCATCCATAACCAGAACGTCTTCTGACAGCGATCGGATCGTAACGTGGGCATTTCCATCGAGCCCACGCGGGATCTCACGAACGAGCCCCGCGAGGTCGGTCGTGAAGATCCGTTCTGCATCGACCTGGAGGTTGAATTGCAGGGGCCCCGTGGGCCAGAACAGTGTTCCGCTGGCCTGGCCTTCTGTTTCCGGTAGGGCCACGGCATCCAGATCGAAGGTGACACTGTCACTCCAGACCTCCGCCGACCCCGATGCACCGACAAGTTGGAAGCCCGGATCGTTCACGACGGCTGCGAGGGAAGCAATGTCGATGGTAATCGGGTCTTCCCCAGGTACCGGCGAGAGTAACCGCACGTATGGAAAGAACGCGTTCAACTCTTCAATACGCCGAACGCGATAATACCCGGTCTCGCGGCGTTCTCCTTCTACCACACCCGAATCGTCGGCATCGGCCGGCGTTCGGATCGTCAGGGTGGCATCGATGATACGCACGTCGCGGAACGCGAGGTACGGGTTGGCCGGCTCACCGACCACCGTCGCCATAGTGTCACCGGCAAAGATGATATCGACGTTGAAAGGGCCGCCCCGTTCGACCTGAATGAGGTTCACAACCAGATTCTCGATCGTGAGTTCACCAAGCACGAATCGTCGGGATAGCAGCGTGCCGAGGCTGTAATTGAGTCGCAGGTGGGGCACGGTCACGAAGGGAACGCCGTCGGTGCCGATGATCTGCGCGTTCCATACTTCGAGTCCAGACCAGAAGGTGCCACCGACGGAATCTGTGTGCAGTGATCCCTGAATGGCGTTGCTGACCGCTGACCGGGCTGATTGCACGACGACTCGCCGACCCGCATCCGTGCGGAGGGCCGCGGCGCTTGCCCCCAGCACCGTCGAACCGAACCACACGAGCGCGAGCACACCGAACCGCAAGACTCGCTTCATGTCAGAACGCCTGACCGATGGAGATGTGGATCCGGAACGGTCCTAAGAACCCCTTCTCTGGCTGGAAGCGGTCGCCCGGTGGAGGAACGGGCGTCAATTCATCCCCTTGCTCTAAGTACAGCTGCCCAGGCTGCGGTGCGAACACGTTGAGCGCGACGTCGAACCGGACAGGTCCGAGTGGCGACCCGATGCGCATGCCAACTCCGGGAGTGATCCGATAGGTATCCACGATCCTCGACGGGCTGGTGGTTCCGAAGGCAACGAAGTTGAATACCGCACCCGCATCGATGAACACGGCAGCCATGAGACTACTCGTGGGACCGCCGACCGGTAACCTGTATTCGAGGTTGCCGAGTAGCAGTCCGTTTCCGCCGATCGGCGAAGCACGGAACAACGTATCGCCCGGAACCGTGGTCGTGTCGGCAACGTACACGATCGGACCCAATTCATTCTGGGCAAGGCCGCGCACCGTGGTTGCGCCACCGGCATAGAACCTCTCTTCGGGCGGCACGTATCGGCTGGTCACACCGTCGATCACGACTTCCGGCGCCCAGAGCGCCCCTGCGCGCACGCGCCAAGACAGGGTGCGATCCCTGCCGACTCGTTGATGAGATGCATACTCCACGATCCCCTTCAAAAAGGTGCTCAGGCTATCAGATCCGATGATCGGGCTGGCTAACGATAGTTGGGCACTCCAGAAGCTTCCCCGCGTCGGATCGAGAATGGAATTCCGACCTTCGCGGACCATGGTCAACGTGATCTTGGATGTCGTGCGTGGGGAATTGAAAACTGTATCGGTTGCAACGCACTGATTCAGGAACTGGCACTGGGTAGCTGGGTCGGCAATCGTGCGACCGCGAGAAAGGGAATACGCAACAGAAAGTGGAAGGTTGATGGCAACCTGTTGTGTGATGACGACCTCGCCACCGATCGCGTCGCGGCGGTATGCCTGAAATTCGCTCACCCGCTCGGCGAACACCGAAAACGTTCCGCTGGTCCGCCTCGACAAAAAAGCCGGTTGGTAGATGTTGGCGATCAGGTTGTAATTCAACGTCAGCAACGAATCCTTGTCGTTCCGGAGTGGCCGGCAGATCAGGCGTTCCTGCAGGTTGACGGGACCGCCGACGCCAATGCGAGACACACGACTCGAGAGGGACAGGCGGCGCCCCGAGCCTCCAAAATTGTTGAGGGTCCATTGCCCGAGGGCACGAAAGCAATCGGTCGTTCCGTACCCGGCCCCGAGACGGAGGCGCCGCAGCTCTCCTTCAGAGAGACGGGCACGCACCGTCACCAGCGAATCGTCCGGCGGGAAAGAATCGACCAGAGAGAGACTCGCCCGATTGTATACCCCCAACCGAAACAGCTCGATCTGGCTATCGTAGAGTCGGCGTCCATCAAACAATTGACCCGGTTCGATGGAGATGAGGCCACGGACCACATCGGGCGAGATCTGGTCGGCACCAATCACCTCGACTTTCCCAATGCGAACCGGGATCGACGGATCGACATCGAGTGTCACGGTTGCAACACGATTGGGTCGGTCTTCCCGGAAGTTGGTGAAGACCTCGGCGAACGGGTGCCCAATGTTCCCCAGCTGCAGGAGGATCGAGTCAATCGAAGCTTGAAAGAGTCGCCGGTTGAAGGGATCACCAACCTGGAGTGGTAGCGTTCGCTTGAGTTCATCGACGTCGAGGAGCGAATCGAGCCCGAGCACCGTCAGTTCGGTCAGGATCACGGGGCGCCCCTCGTCGATCGCGAACGTGATCCGAACGTCCCCGTTCGAACGATCGACGATGGTGTCGACGACCGCCTCGAAGAAACCGCTCTGGAAATACAACGCCTGCACCCGGAGTAGGTCCGTGCGCAACTGCCGCTCGTCCAGATACCGTTTCTCTCCGAGCGGCATCCAGCGCAGATACCAATGGCGTTGGAACGACGATGATTGTGTGTTGCGGATGGATATCCGGAGCAGCCGATCGTCGATCGACTCGTTGCCGACGAACCTTATGCCACGGATGACGGGACGGGTATCCTCGATCTCTTGCGCCGTCACCACGCTACATGGGATAGCAAACACGGCAACGACGAGAATGTGGAAGCGAAACCTCGTCGCCGCGGAGAGGCCTAACCTCGCAGGGCCGCTAATACGTCCTCCATGTCCGTGAGTTTGACCCGAGGCCGCCCGGACTCCTCACCTGCCTTGGTTTCCAGAGCGTCGATCTTGTGCCAGTCGTCATAGCTGATGAAATCCGGCTGCACTGCGCGAACCGTCTCCACCACATCGTCACGCCCAGACTCTTCCGGATCGAGCACGGTTCCACTGGCGACATCCTCCAACATCCGGTTCACGGTCTCCCTGGAATCTGGCTTGTTCGTGCCGATCACCCCTGTGGGCCCCCGCTTGATCCAGCCAGCCACGTATACGCCGGGCACTGGATCGCCGTCATCCAGTACCCGCCCCTCATCATTAGGAATCGTTCCACTCCACTCGTCAAACGGCAAGCCATCCAATGGAACACCACGATACCCAATGGAGCGGAACACCAGATCGACCGGAAGGTCTTCGAATTCGTCGGTCGCCACCGGCTTCAACGCACCACCATCACGCTCTTCCAACCTGTTCCGCACGAGCCGGATCCCCGCGACCCGACCATCCTGACCGAGTATCTCCACCGGAGAGACCAAGAAGCGGATCCCGAGACGGGCCCGCTTGCCGATGGGGTCACGGCCGGCAAACTGCGCCAGGATTTCCATTCTCTTTGCCAGAGGGCGGTCGTCACTTGCTTCGAGCGCGTTCGCAGACAACCGATCGAGCACCAAGTCTTGGCGTTGGACGACGATATCAGCGCCGTCGAGTTCGCCCAACTCCCTGAGTTCCGTATTCGTAAACGCCGCCTGCACCGGACCACGCCGTCCGAGCATCCACACCTCCTCGACCTTACTCTCGGCGAGGGCCGCAAGGGCGTAATCCGCAATGTCCGTGGATTGCAACTCCGCTTCCGTGCGGCAAAGGATGCGAGCGACATCGACCGCGACATTCCCGACACCGACGATGGCGACCCGCCGTGCCGAAAGATCGAACGAGTGCTCCCGGAAATCCGGATGCCCGTTGTACCACGCAACGAACTCGGTCGCCGAATGACTGCCCTCGAGGTCGTCACCCGGGATTCCCAAAGGCCGGTCGGTCTGCGCGCCCGTCGCATAGCAGATCTGGTGGTAGTGGCGCTTCAGATCGCTCAGCGAAACATGCGTCCCAACATGCACGTTTCCGAAGAACCGGAAACGTTCGTCCGCGGCAAGTCGTTCATAGACCTTGGTTACACTCTTGATCTTCGGATGATCGGGAGCCACACCAAACCGAACCAACCCAAACGGCACGGGAAGCCGCTCGAACATGTCGATCTCGACCGTGACGTCCTTTTGTTTGAAAAAACGTTCGACCACGTAGAACGCCGCGGGGCCAGAACCGACGACGGCGACGCGCAATGGACGATCCGGACTTCCCAAGACACCCACGGTGGCGATTCTCCGAGCGAGATGGCCCGTAAAGATATCGCGTCGGTTCATCGTTGCCTGGCCCCTGGGGCACCCGTAGCTTCCCGATCGTGAAGATCTACACCCGCACTGGAGACGAGGGCGACACTGGCCTGTTCGGGGGCTCGCGCGTTTCGAAATCGGATCCCCGTGTTGCGGCCTACGGGGATATCGATGAGTTGAACGCCGTCATTGGGTTGATCCTGGCCGTCGATCCGCACGATTGGGAGCGAGAAACACTCGTTGCCATCCAGCGCGACCTCTTCGGGATCGGCGCCCAACTGGCGAGCCCTAACCCGGAAAAGGTGCTGAAATCTCTGGCCAAGGCCGAGATTCCCGCCGAGCGGATCGACGCATTAGAAGCGGAGATCGACCGGGCCGACGAACAACTCGATCCCCTGAAGGCCTTCGTCCTGCCGGGCGGCTCGATGAAAGCGGCCCACCTACACCACGCCCGGACGGTCTGCCGCCGTGCTGAACGACTGGTCGTGGGCCTCGACACGGCACCCCAGGTGGTCGTCAAATACCTCAATCGACTTTCGGATCTCTTGTTCACGCTCGCACGCTTGGCAAACGTGAAGGCAAACGTGCAAGAAGAGGAATGGTGACGTGACGGTCCACGAGTTCTATCAGCTGGATGTGTTCACCGCCGAACCGCTCACCGGCAATGCCCTCGCCGTATTTCCCCAGGCGGAAGGACTCGGCGCCAAGGACATGCAGCAGATCGCTCGGGAAATGAACCTGTCGGAAACCACGTTCGTGCTCCCCTCGGACGTGGCAACACGCCGGGTGCGCATCTTCACCCCGACAGCAGAATTGCCCCTCGCCGGCCACCCGACGATCGGCACCTGGTGGCTGCTCGCCGAGCAACGATTGATCGACCTGCCGGAGGTACCCGTGCATCGCGTCGAGCAAGAGACCGGCGCCGGCGTTCTTCCCGTGTCCATCCATCTCGAAGACGGCCGGCCCACTCGCGTGGTCATGGTTCAGACCCTGCCGGATTTTCTCACCATCGTCGACGACATCTCCGCCCTGGAAGCTGCGCTGGGCGGGCTACCCGGGTTGATCGCCACCCATCCACCTCCACAAGTGGTCTCGACCGCGTTGCCCCAGCTCATGGTCCCCATTGCTTCGCTGGACAAGCTGGTGTCGCTCCCTTCGGGCGGGACCGGAGGCGAACTGGCAAGAGCGCTGCGAGCAATGGGCACCGACTGCGCAATGTGCTACTGGATGGAATCGGCCGGGGCAAGCAGCGTGGCGCGGTGTCGGATGTTCGCACCAGGTCTGGGCGTTCCCGAAGACCCGGCCACGGGGAGTGCCGCCGGAGCCCTGGGCGCGTACCTCGTGCGGAACCAAGTGGTAACCCCGGTAGACGGGACCGCCTCGATCGTAGTGCATCAAGGGGCCCAAATCGAAAGGCCTAGCGTCATGCACGTAGAGGTCGATGTGAATGAGGACCAGGCGGTAACCGAGGTACGGGTTGGAGGAACCGCAGTCACCGTCATTCGAGGAGAGCTCACACTCTGAAGGCGCATACCATCCGGGTCGAGTTGGGCCCGCAATCCTATGACATCGTCCTAGGTGATGGCGTCTTGGCACGATTGCCGGATGTGCTCGCCGCCAACTGTCCCGCACACTCGTACGCGATCATCTCGGACTCCGTGGTCGCCCCGCTTTTGGCCGAAAGCCTGGTCGATCTAGTGGCTCAGGTAGCGCCGGCCAAGGCCTATACCTTTGCTGCGGGTGAGCGGAACAAAACGAGGGAATCGTGGCAGTCGCTCTCGGACCAACTGCTCGCCGACCAGCACGGTCGTGATTGCGCCATCGTTGCCCTGGGCGGCGGAGTCGTTGGCGATCTCGCCGGATTCGTGGCAGCGACCTTCCGACGGGGTGTGCCCTACGTCCAGGTCCCGACATCCCTTCTCGCGATGATCGACTCGTCCATCGGTGGCAAGACCGGCGTCGACACACCCCTGGGCAAAAACCTGATTGGAGCCTTCCATCAACCCAAGGCGGTGATCGCTGACATTCGGACACTGTCGACGCTGCCACCGGTCCAACTGGCCGCGGGGATGGCCGAGGCGTTGAAACACGGCGCCATCCACGATGCGACGTACTTCGAGACGATGGTGGCCCAGAAAGACGCGATTCTGTCACTCGATGCCGACACCCTGATCACCACCGTGAGGCGGTCGATGGAAATCAAAGCCGCCATCGTGGCTGAGGACGAAAGGGAGAGTGGCCGGCGGGCGATCCTCAATTTCGGACACACCATTGGGCATGCACTAGAGGCAACCCGCGGCTACGAACTCCTGCATGGAGAAGCGGTCGCCATCGGCATGGTGGCCGAGGCGAAGCTTGGAGTGCTTGAAGGTGTCACCGAACCAAATGCCGTCGATCGTCTCCGTCATGCGCTGGTGGAATTCTCCTTGCCGGTGAGCGCCCAGTCGAACGTCACTCAGCACGACATCCAGCAATCGCTCCTCCAAGACAAGAAGAACCGCGGCGGAACTGTCAGATTTGCGCTGCTCGAGAGGCTGGGAACAATGGCGTCGAGCGGCCCTGACGAATGGACTCGTACAGTGTCCGAGGAGAACATCTCAAACGTGATTACGGAAATCGTTTCCCACTAGGCGCCCGCCAAGTTCTCCACATAATTTCCACGGTCGCACAGTTCTTAAGTCCCTATGTTGCAATGTTCTAACACATTCGAGTTGCAGCTCAAACCCCACATTGTTTGCACACGTGTTGGTAAATCGTAGAAGGTGGTGCCAGTCAATGATTTGTGATGTGGAAAACATAATCTTGTTGACCGTGCTCCCAGATTCTCCTATATTCGCCGTCATTAGGTCGGTCATTTTGGCGGGTGAGGCCACCCCGCCGTCTCAGTACATAGGCAACCCCCTTCTGTTGACCTTAGAGAGGCCGGTGTATGACCCGACTGCGAACGACAAAGACCAAAGGCTTTTTCCGTTCTTCAGCCTCCGGCGCATTTGATCAGTACCTGCAAGACATCCAAAAGCTCTCTTTGATTCCCGACCGGAATGAGGAGTGCCAGCTCGCGCGGCGGGCGCGAAAGGGCGATCGGGCGGCGGCTGAGCGGTTGGTGACGGCCAATTTGCGCTTCGTCATCTCATACGTGAAGAAATACCAAGGCCACGGGTTGGACCTGTCCGAGTTGGTGGCGATTGGCAACGAGGGCCTGCTCAAGGCGGTCAAGAAGTTCGATCCCGAGCAAGGGGTGAAGTTCATCTCGTATGCGGTGTGGTGGGTTCGGCAAGCGGTGCTCAAGGCATTGGCCGAACAAACCCGCAGCGTGCGCATCCCGCTCAATCAGAACAGCCACCTCATCAGGATGTCGCGAACCGAGACGTACCTTTCGCAAGAGCTGGGACGCGAGCCGACCGACAAAGAAATCGCCCAAGCACTACAGGATACGGTTGAAAACGTCCGCAACGCCCGACGAATGACCGCCGCCGAAATGTCGCTCGACGCCCCGATCGATCGGAGCGACAAGGATGCCGCCACGCTTGGCGAACGCTTCGCTGGGCAGCAAGGCACCGAGATCGAGGAATCGACAGACCATCGACTCCAACGCGAGTTTATCGACCGTATTTTTGAGAAGTACCTAACTCATCGCGAGCGGAGAATCCTCTATCTGTATTATGGCCTGGAGGAGGGCTCGGAGGGCATGACACTCGAAAAGATCGGTGAAATCATGGGTGTCACCCGCGAGCGCATCCGCCAGATCCGGGAGCGAGCTTTCGAAAAGCTTCGGGAGAGCCCCGACGGCAAAGCCCTCATGGGATTCTGGATGGCGGCCTAACGGCGGTGGGATAGCAGAAATAGCGGGATAGCGGGGATGGGCTAAAGCCTGTCCCCGCTTTTTGTCGTCCCGCATCCCACTATCCCACCATTCCCTCCTATCTTTCGCCCATGTCCGGCGTCCCCCAACAGGTAGTTACCGCACTGTCGCGCATCGTCGGCGACCAGTGGGTCCGATTGGCGAAGTCCGAACTCGAGACCTACGCTCGGGACGCATTGCCTACCCGCCGATCTGTCCCCGGCGTGGTGGTCCTGCCGGAAACGCGCGACGAAGTCGTACGGGTCATCAAGGTTCTCGCCCACCACCGGGTACCGTTTGTGGCCCGAGGAGCCGGCACGGGTCTCTCGGGTGGCGCGCTCGCCAACTCGGATGCGGTTCTGATCGCTCTCACCCGTTTGAACCGGATTCTCGAGATCGACGCTGAGAACCGGTGTGCGGTTGTGGAACCGGGGGTCGTGAACGCCCGACTATCCGAAGCCGTGGCCCAACTCGACTTGTTCTACGCCCCTGACCCCTCGAGCCAAACGGCCTGCACTTTGGGTGGAAACGTGGCCGAGAATGCCGGCGGCCCCCACTGCCTGAAATACGGCGTCACGTCAAACCACATCCTGGAACTCGAGGTCGTACTCTCCGACGGGTCGATCGTCACGATGGGTTCGCGCACTGGAGAGCCCTGGGGACCCGATCTGGTCGGCTTGTTCGTCGGGTCGGAAGGGATGTTCGGCATCGCCATCAAGATCACGGTACGTCTGTCCTACACGCCGCCGAGCGTCCGCACGCTCCTGGCGGCATTCGATGACTTACCAACCGCCGGCCGGGCCGTTTCGGCGATCATTTCCAGCGGAATGGTGCCGGCCGCACTCGAGATGATGGATCGCGTTTGCATCGAAGTGGTCGAGGCTTCGAGGTACGCCGCAGGTTATCCGGTTGACGCGGCCGCGGTACTGCTCATCGAACTGGACGGAGCTACCGAACAGCAGGTCGTTAGCGAGGGAGCCGCGATCGAGTCACTCCTCAAAGAGCATGGAGCCCGAGACGTGCGGGCCGCGTCGGACGCAACCGAGCGCGCCCGACTTTGGCAGGGACGGAAGAAGGCCTTTGGCGCTCTGGGAAGGATGAGCCCGGATCTCATGGTCCAGGACGCGGTCGTCCCGCGATCATCGCTTCCCGATATCCTGAGTCGCATCGAGTCCATTGCGGAGACCTACGACCTGCGCATCGGCAATGTCTTTCATGCAGGCGACGGAAATCTCCACCCGAATATCGGGTTCGATCGCAACGACCCCGATGAACTCGAACGGGTCGAACAAGCCTCCGCCGCCATCATGCGTGCCTGCGTCGAGGTGGGTGGTACCATCACTGGCGAGCACGGCGTCGGACTCGACAAGCTGCACTACATGACGGACATCTTCGACGCCGACACCCTCGACGGCATGGCCCGGCTTCGCCACGTGTTCGATCCCTCCGGGCTCGCGAACCCCGGCAAGGTGATTCCCACTCACGCATGCCGCGAATGGTGGCAAGGGGCCGGACGCAATGCCTGATTCGCCGTTGATCCAAAAGCTGCGATCGGTCGCCGGCCGTGACCTGCGCGTTGAGTTCGGGGAAGGCGGCATGCCGTTGGTAGCGCCTGAATCGGACGCCTGCGCTGCCCTGGTGCTCCAGACGGCATCAGCCGAGGGTTGGGCGGTTCAGATTGCCGGGGGACGCACCTGGTTGCTTACCGACCCGAACGCCGCGAATGCAGACTTTGCGCTCTCTTCCGACAATCTCTCGACGGTTACCTACCTCAATGCCGGCGATCTCGTGGTCACCGTTCAGGCTGGAATGCCGTGGTCCAGACTCCGGAACCGCTTGGCCGATGTGGGAGCCTGGCTCCCCATCGATCCGCCAGGAGACAACCGTACCGTAGGGTCCGTGGTGGCCACGGCTACGACCGGCCCCCTCGGTGCCGGTTTTGGTGGCGTGCGAGACCAAGTCCTCGGGACGACGCTCGTCACCGGCGACGGCAAGGTCGTCAAACCCGGTGGAAAGGTCGTCAAGAACGTTGCCGGATTCGAACTGGCAAAGCTGGCAGTGGGGAGTTTCGGCGCGTTTGGGTTCATCACGCAGGTGACCTTTCGGCTGCGGGCGATTCCGCGCTCGGACATCACCCTCACGGCCCATGGCAACCGCGACCAACTCTTGTCGGCCGGGCTCCGACTCCTCGAGCAAGGCATCAGTCCAGCGGCAATGGAGGTGTTTGCGGATGACCCCAACGAAGCATGGACCCTGGCAATTCGGCTCATCGGCACTGACGAGGCCGTCACCACAGCGCGCGACGCGGTTGCGGGCGCGACCGACACGGTTTTACAGGTGCTCGAAGATCCCGTCACGCTATGGCGGGATCACTCGCTCGCCAGTCTCGATCATCCCACCACGGTTCGGGTCGGGGCCCCGCCCTTAGGACTCTCGACAGCGCTCGACCTCCTGCGGCACGACCTCGTGGACGGTTGGACTTCCGTCACCGTGTTTCCCGGCGCCATCCGCTGGAGTGGCACCGCCGACCCGGAACGCATCAAGCTCTTTCGCCATCAAGCCGCTCAGCACGAGTTCCCGGTCACGGTCGAACGTGCCCCATACGAGTTCCTTCGCGACGTAGGTCATTTTGGGGCCTATCGCGAGGGCGTCGGGCGTTTGGTCGACTCCCTCCGGGTAGCCTTCGATCCCGCCGGGGTGTTTTCGGCTCCCGTGAACGCTGCATGACCTTGCGAATCGCTGGACTGGACCCATGCACCCGCTGCGGGTTCTGTCTTCAGAGCTGCCCCACGTTTCTGGTGACCGGTGACGAAGCCGACGGCCCCCGTGGTCGCATCGAACTCATGCGAGAACTCGCCGCTGGGCGTCTGCTCGCAACGGATGACAAACTCGGCTTCCACCTGGACCGATGCCTGGGATGTCGCGCCTGTGAAACCGTATGCCCATCAGGGGTCGAATACGGTGCCGCACTGGAAGAAGTCAGAGCCACGGTCCTGAACGGGCGGCTCCGGCGCCTCACCCGGCTCGTCAATTACGTGATGGCTGATAGCACGGTTCAACGAATGGCCTTCGCGGGCGCTCGGGCAGTACGGCCCTTTTCGCACTTGTTCTCGGGAGGGTCCCGATTGGGATTCACGTGGGGCATGCTCGCGGCAACGCAACCCAACGGTGGGCCACACCTGGAGGGGGAAGTAGACGCCACGGTGCCGCAGGACGCGCCGCACGTCGCCTTCTTTACGGGTTGCATCATGTCTGGTCTCTTTTCTCACGTTCACGAAGCAACCATGCGCGTGCTCCGGGCCAACGGTATCGTCGTCCACGACGTACCCGGACAGCGATGCTGTGGCGCACTCTACGCCCACAGCGGTCAACACGGAGAAGCAGTGGAGTTGGCGCGCGCCAATATCCGCGCGTTCCTGGCTATTCCAGATGATATCCAGATCGTCGTGAACAGTGCCGGCTGTGGCGCGCTGCTCAAGGAGTACGCACGACTCCTCGAAGGAGATCCTCTCGAAGATGATGCCCGCGCGTTCGCCGAACGCGTGCGCGACGTCTCGGAAGTGTTGAGCCAAACGGGCGTCAGGCCCGGACATCCGCTCCAATTACGCGTGGCATACGACCCGCCGTGTCATCTCCAGCACGCACAACGCGTCGTGGACCCCCCCTTGGAGATGTTGCATGCCATCCCGGGTGTCGAAGTCCTGACCCATAGCGAGGCCGACCTCTGTTGCGGGAGTGCCGGCAGCTACTCTCTTTCCGAACCCGGCCTGTCGCGGGCAGTCTTGGATCGCAAGGTAGAGGCGTTGCTCGCGGCGCAGCCTGACGTCGTCGCCACCGGCAATCCGGGATGCATCATGCAGATCGGTGCCGGGTTACGGGCGACGGGAAGCGATATTCCGGTTGTGCATCCCGTAGAACTACTGGATCGATCGTATCGGAGCGCAACGGCGCCAGGGAAGGAAGCATGATCATTCTCGAGAAGCAGGCAATACCAGCCGATCAGCGAGCAGCACTCGCAAACGGATCGATAGTCATCGCCCCCGAACAGCCCGTGATTGCCGTCGATGGCCCAAGTGCCGTGGATTGTCTGCAAGGGGTTCTCACCAACGACGTGAACGCATTCGGCGAGCAAGCGTTCCTGTACGGTGCCGTGCTGACGCCAAAAGGGATGATCGAATGTGACCTGTGGACGGCCCGCGAATCATCGGAACGCCTGGAAGTCTATCCCGCGCTCGAAGGGCTGGAAGCACTCACTGAGGTGTTTGATCGATTCTTCCCACCGCGCCTGGCAAAAACTAGGGACCTCACCGGGAACCGAGCGGTGTTGCAGGTCAGCGGTCCCGAAGCCGCCGCCACGGTCCAAAGGGCGGGATTCGAAGTCCCCGCAGTGGGAGCGGTCAGCCGATCGGCCACCCGCGATGGTGACGTGCTCATCGGCCGGCCTCCGCTCGGAATCCCGTTCCAACTCCAGATTGCCGCTGCGACTGAACACATCGCCAGGATCCAACAACAACTCGTGGACGCCGGCGCGGTGGTGGCGGGACCAGCAATCTTGGATCTCGTCCGCGTTTTGGAAGGCTGGCCGCGCCTAGGGGCTGAGATCAAAGACAAAACCCTCCCCCAAGAAGTTCGGATGGACGAGTTGGAGGGCGTGTCGTACACGAAGGGGTGTTACACCGGTCAGGAGACCGTCGCTCGGGTGCATTTTCGGGGGCACCCGAACAAGAGACTCGTCGGACTGCTATGGGACGACGACCCCGACACGGCGTCCGACGAGATCATGCGCGACGAAAAACTCATGGGCCGAGTAACGACGATTGCCTGGTTCGATGACGACCTCGGCCATGTCGGACTCGGAATTCTCCGGCGAGAGGTAAGCGTTGGCGAACGAGTGCAGGCTTCAAAAGCGGACGCCGTCGTTGCCGACTTCCCACTCACCCGGTATTCAGGATCGCTGGTCGGGTGACCCGGGCGTGAGTTATCGAACCACCCTCACCATGTCGGCTTCGAGTGCCTGCGTGATACGCTCCTTGGTCTCGTCCAGGTGGGCCTCTGTCATCCTGTCGAGATTACCTGACGCCATGGCCGCCTCGAGCCCGGCATCGAGTCGCTTCAATTCATACCGAGCGATCGATCGAACGTCCTCGGGGAGAACGAATCCGCCGGTCATGAGCATGATCAACTCATTGGCGTAGGTGCGCTGGAGGTTCCGGCGGAACGAGTTGATCGAACGCTCGTTTCCACCGGCGACCACCGCCTCCATCCAAATCGCGTCAGTGAGCGTGCCGAACATCTCGCTGACCGTGTAGGCCTCTTGGCCCTGGGGCATCCGGACCTCATTGTCGATCATCCGCCGCAACCGGAATGCATCGACCAGGCTGTACAACATCACATTCTGAACGAGCGCCACCCAATCGTGAACCGGGTAGTCCAGGGGAACGGTGAGGAACGGGGCGCCCCAATCCGACCATCTATTCGGCGCCAGTTTGTTGATCATATCGGCGTCGATCTCGAACGCGTCGTCGCTAAAGACGTTGTCGATCAGAAACTGCACCGCTGATCGCTGCGTGGATGCCGGAATGGGGACGAAAGGCATCTCTCCGCCCGGGTCGCCCTTGTGCGCTCGCGAGACGTACACACCACCAACGATTCTTGTCACCGGGATGGTGGAGTTGAGACGTTCAGCGAACATTCCCGTAACCGCGCCGCGGAGGCGTTGATACCCGTCACCCACGCCGATGAGGCGACGCTCCAGATTCGGCATGATCTGATGGATGAGCGTCACGCGGTCATTCGCAAAGGCGATTGGGTCCGAGCCGAGTTCCCAGGCGCTGGTCCGCGGATCGAGAGCAAACGTACCGAGCCAGTTGTCCTCATCGGTTCCATACGTGTGGAGTGGGTCGGATCCTTGGCTCGCAATCTTCTGGAGCCCGACGACTTCGAGTTCAGGGGTTGCAACCACTACGCCCGTCGTAGCAAGAGGTCCGCTGGATGATTGCTGGTAGATGGGTGCGTAGGCATACTGGATGACCCACTGGTCGTACTTCCCGACTTCCTTGTTCCAGTAGAACCCCTGTTTCGCCCGGTCCGGCGAGATGTTGACCGCACCGTAGTCCATCACGGAGAGGGTCAGCCCATTGATGCGCGTGAATGTCGTGTCGTTCAGTTTCGCAGTGGGAATACCCGACGAGGCTTTGAAGTTGTGGCGCAGGCCCAGCGTGTGGCCGACCTCATGCATGATGAGATCGCGTATCGCGTCACCCAGGTATTCCTCCGGAAGCCCTTCACCCGGTTCCACTTCACCCACGGCTGTCAAGAACGCGTGCTGAAGCCCAAGTTGCTGCCGCTTGCCATACGCGGCAGTGCACACCCGCTGCGCGATGTAGGGGGGTAGCTCCGCATGGAGGCGGTTCATGTCCTCAAATTGCTTCCGTAGTTCATCAGGCCCAGCGATCTGCTGGTACTCGTACAACCACCCCTGCACGAACGATGAAGAAATCAGGACGTCCGCGTTCAGGATCTCGCCGGTACGGGGATCCGTCTGTGAGGGGCCGATGGCATAGCCCATCTGGTGAGCCGCGGTCCACCGTACGGTGGAATACCGAATGTCTTCCGCACTCCAGGCGGAGTCGTCCGGCGCCTCGCGTGCCACGATGGCGTGACTGATGCCGGCCGCCTCAAAGGCCTTGTTCCAACCCTCGATGCCTTCCTTGACGTATTGACGGTATTCGAGAGGTACGCTCCGGTCGATGTAGTACACGATGGGTTCAACCGGATCGGAGACCGCGACCGAGTGGTCCGCCTTCTCGAGCCGCCACCGGTTGACGTACCGAACGAAAAGGTCGTCCTGCCGATCGCGGGAAAAATCCTTCACGGCGTCGAGGAAGTGCCCCATTCGATCGTCCGCCAACCGCGGAGACATCGGCTTTTCAGGCAACGCAAAGAACGAGTAGCGAACACCCACCGGCACGCTCCGCACATCCGGGATACCCTCGCCCCCGAAGGCCGGGAAGCCGCTTGCCTTATAGGTCAACTCGGCGTCGACCTCGACGTTCCTGGTGAATCCGGCCACATTCCCCACGTAGCTTCGGTCCTTGTCGAGACTGATCGGCTGCGATCCGTAGTAGGCGCGGAGGACTCGAGTAATCGCCGCATAGTCCGACACCAAAAACGGCGTCAGGTCTACGAGCAGATGTTTGTTGTCCTCGTTTTCGCTCACGATCTTCATTGCGGCGACGACCGAGTGCGCTGTGTTTCCGTCCAGCGATACCCTCATTGGGCTCCCGGAATCGGCGGTGAATCGGGTATTCCGATGGACGAGGTGTATCTGATCCCCGACGCGACTCAAGCGCATGAGCTGAGTGGTCGAGAGGGGGAGTCCATCGTGTATGTTGAACACCCCGGCACCGCGGCTAAAATGGAGAATCAACCCGAAATCGGTATCCAGCTGATCGGGCGCGATCTCCAGGTACAGCGTGTTGTCGCGTTTCTTGTGCATCGTGAGGAATCCGGGCACCGCGACTGTGTTCTTGAGGACTTCGTCCCATTTCTTGAAGGAGTCGTCTTTCTCGTCCGCCTCGGATTTCTCGGACGGCGTAGACGATGCAGACGGTCGATCATCGCTGTCACCGGCCGCAGGCGGCGGCGGTTGCGGCGGGTATACTTGGATACAGGCCACCAGCCCCAGGGTCACGAGCAATGCGCTCGCTTGAATGCGCTTCACGGGTTCCTCCAGCAGTGATATCAGTCGTTGATAGTCGATAGTCGATGGTCGATAGTCGATGGTCGATGGTCGATAGTCGATGGTCATGGTCGGATGGTCAATGGGCGATGGTCGATCCTACTCCTAGCGCCCACCTCCGTTCCCCCCGTACAATTCTAGCATCCGGAGGAGGTCTTTACGAAGCCATCCCATCTTGCGGCCGCAACCGAGGTTGACGTCACGCGCTACGGCCAGGACATCGAGCGCGTGCGAGATGCCACCGCGACCGAGGATCCGCTCGAGATTCGACTCGACGGATCTCCGTTGGCCGTTACCATGAGGACCCCGGGTGATGACGCCGACTTGGTACGGGGGTTCCTGCTGACCGAGGGAATCGCTGTCAGTCCGAAGGACATCGCGGAGATCGAGCATTTTGACGATTCGCGGGTCAACGTACGGTTCGCCGACGGCATCGAAATAGATGCCTCCCGATTCCAACGCAACATGTTCGTGTCGAGTAGTTGCGGTGTGTGCGGCAAGGCCTCGATTGAAGCGGTTCGCCTGATGGCTCCGACGGCCGGCGAGTTCAGTGTCGGCCGCTCCGTGCTTGCCGGTTTGACCGGGCGGCTGCGCGAGCAGCAACCGACCTTCGACACGACCGGAGGGCTGCACGCCGACGGTGTCTTCAGGTTGGACG
>Ga0114949_10000407_pt1 | contig 22606 bp, 17 predicted proteins | sample N074metaG_FD_83505 | JGI IMG/M metagenome (GOLD analysis project Ga0114949, IMG submission 83505) | Deep subsurface microbial communities from Kermadec Trench to uncover new lineages of life (NeLLi) - N074 metaG | ecosystem: Environmental > Aquatic > Marine > Ocean trench > Sediment | place...
GCCCTAAACACAGCCCTAGATAGACAGAAAATACGGTCTCCGGCACTGAAATTAAGCACACCTGTCAATAAAAAGCTGTTTTTGCTATATCCGGGAATCTATTAGACCTAGACTGCTAAATCACCAAATCACTATAGCCAGCGGATCAGATGGATATTGATAGCATTGTTGCCATTGTCACAGGATATTATGAAATCCACCCTAACATCGCATTAGCTGGACTAGCAGTAATATTAGCAATTGCTTATTACAAACCAATGATAGTATTTAAATCCCTCCTTGGAATCGGATTCATCTTTGGCGCAGCGATTATTTTCCAGTCACTCAGCGGTACGCTTAACACGGGAATTCAAGGTCGTGACACGATGTTGCAGGAGAAGAGAGGGAATTAGTGAGTAGAGAGCCGCGCTACGCGCTCAGAACCCTTTGCTTCAGCGGCGTAGTTTGATTGTGGTACTGCACTACCCGTTTATGGTTGAACGCGGGAGCGCCATCCTTGGCGGACCTGCCTGCCGCTGAGTCAACGCAAAGAGACGCGCTACGCGCTCAGAACCCTTTGCTTCAGCGGCGTGAATCGGCTTCGCCGATTCACCCTCCGAAGTCATCAAGGAAGATGTTGGATCGTTCCACACCCAGGTCTTCCAGCATCCCAATGACGGCTGAGTTCATCATGGGCGGTCCACACATGTAGTATTCGCAATCTTCAGGTGCAAGATGGTCTTTGAGATATTTATCGTAGAGAACATTATGAATAAAACCCGTCATTCCATCCCAGTCCTGGAGGTTCTGATCCGATAGTGCAATATGCCAGCTGAAATTTTCGTGATCTGTTGCCAGCTTGTCGTAATCATCAACATAAAAAAGTTCACGCTGGTTTCGGCCACCATACCAGAAGGTAATTTTTCTGTCGGTGTGCAATCGCAACAGCTGATCAAAAATATGTGCACGCATTGGTGCCATACCGGCTCCACCACCGATGAATACCATTTCTGCATCAGTATCTTTGGCGAAGAAGTCTCCGTAAGGTCCAAAAATTGTCACCTTGTCACCAGGTTTAAGCGTGAAGAGGTAGGATGACATTTTACCAGGTGGAAAATCGGACCCTGGTGGCGGCGATGCAACACGAATGTTGAATTTCATGATGCCCTTTTCTTCCGGGTAGTTCGCCATCGAATATGCCCGGATTGTTGGCTCATCGACCTTTGATTGGTTTTCGAACACGCCAAACTTCTGCCAGTCTGGTTGGTATTTTTCCTCGATTTTCATTTCCTTGTAACTGATATCGTATGGCGGAATCTCGAACTGCACAAAACCACCTGCACGGAAGTCCACCTCCTCTCCTTCCGGTAATTTCAATATAAGTTCTTTAATAAATGTTGCGACGTTGTGATTGGATACGACCTCACACTCCCATCGTTTCACGCCGAAGACCTCTACAGGGACCTCGATCTTCATATCCTGTTTGACTGCGGTCTGACAACTCAGCCTCCAGCCTTCTTTTGCCTCGCCACGAGTAAAGTGGCCTTCCTCGGTCGACAGCATCGAACCGCCACCTGACACGACACGACATCGACACTGGCCACAGGTACCACCACCGCCACAGGCAGAAGAAAGAAAAATACCTGCATCGGCCAGGGTAGTTAATAGTTTTCCACCAGCATTTGTGGTCAACGACCTATCCTTGTCCTCGTTGATCTCAATGGAAACTTCACCTGTAGCCACCAGATGTTTTCTTGCGTACAAAATAATGAACACCAACATCATAATGATGACAGTGAACATACCTACGCCAAGTACAATTTCATTACTCATTTCGTCTTCATTCTCTTAACACTGACCACTCCAGATGACCTGCTTTGGTAAAAACTAGAGTGAAATCCCGCCGAACGACATAAACCCAAGGGACATTAAACCTACTGTGATGAATGTAATGCCTAATCCTTCCAGTCCTTTAGGCACATCACTGTACTTCAGCTTTTCACGAATACCTGCAAGTACCACAATGGCAATTGCCCAGCCAATACCGGCACCAATACCGTAAACGACACTTTCGCCAAAATCGTAGCTACGATTAACCATGAACAGGCTGGCACCGAGAATCGCACAATTCACGGTGATAAGCGGCAGGAACACTCCCAGGGAGTTGTAGAGTGCCGGGACATACTTATCTAAAAACATCTCCAGAATCTGCACGATAGCGGCTATCACGCCGATATAACTGAGATATCCAAGAAAGCTAAGGTCAACATCCGGCATCCCGGCCCAGGCAAGCGCGCCGTCTGCCAGAAGGTACTGGAAAATCAGATTGTTCACGGGGACCGTTATGGCCTGAACGACAACAACGGCGATACCCAGTCCAATGGCTGTTTCTATCTTCTTTGAGATAGCAATAAAGGTGCACATACCAAGAAAAAAGACCAGTGCCATGTTTTCAATGAAGACGGCTTTAATAAACAGGCTTAAGTAATATTCAAACATCGTAACTAACCCGCGACAAGGCTGTATGCCCGCCAATAGAGTAATCAGCAGCTTCGACCTGCTCTGTTTTCCATGATCTAAGAGCCCAGATCAACAAGCCGATAATAAAAAAGGCACTCGGTGGCAGCAGCATTAACCCCATGGGTGAATACCAGCCACCATTGGTGATCAGCGGAAGTATTTCAAATCCAAACAAACTTCCTGACCCAATCAGTTCCCTGATAGCTGCAACCGTCATCAACACCAGACTATAACCAAGCCCATTACCAATGCCGTCAATAAAACTCAATCCTGGCGGATTCTGCATTGCAAAGGCTTCCGCACGCCCCATAACAATACAGTTGGTAATAATCAGCCCAACAAAAACCGTCAGCTGCTTACTCATATTGTAAGCGACTGCACCAAGAATCTGGTCCACCACGATGACAAGAGACGCAATAATTGTCATTTGCACGATAATTCTAATGCTGCTCGGAATCCGGTTTCGAATGATGGAAATAAACAGGTTTGAAAATGCGGTGACCAGAGTCAGTGCGATGCACATGACAAGCGCAACACTCATCTTTGTGGTTACTGCAAGTGCCGAGCAAATACCTAGAATCTGCAACCCGATAGGGTTGTCATGAAATATTGGCCCAAATAGAATTTCTTTTACATTTGACATAATTTTTCCTGCTAACCCTGGCCTTCCAGATTTTTCAAAATTGGTCCAAAAGCACTATCGCCCAACCAATAAGCGATCAGGTTTTGTACACCACGACTGGTAAGCGTCGCTCCAGACAAGCCATCTACCTGGTGCCTGGCACCGGGCAGTGCCACGCCTTTTACCACCTTCAAAACCACCTTGTGATCTGAATCATAAATTTCCTTTCCAGGCCAGAGTGCTTTCCAATCCGGGTTGTCTACTTCACCACCAAGACCTGCCGTTTCCTGCTGCTCATAGAAGGTGATGCCCGCCACCGTGTTGCCGTCGCCTTTAAGTGCAATGAAACCGTATAATGTTGACCAGAGTCCGTAGCCGTGAACAGGCAGTACAATACGGTCCAGCCTGCCATCCTTTTTCAGCAGATAGGCGATGCTGTACCGTGCCCTTCTGTTGATTAAAGCAATATCTTCTTTCCTGGTAAGTCTTTTAGATAAGGCAGGATCCTTCGAAGCTTTACGCTGATCATATTTCATGACATCAAGGCCTGCAGCACTGACTTCTTCTTCACTCAGGAATCGCTGTTCATCAAAGTCAACAACGCGAATCTCAAAATTTTCGAACAAATCATCAATATCCGACTCACTGTTGACATCCTCGACGTACAACCCTGCCGCAATCAGGATATTTTTATTGCGATCAAGTTCCTTGTTTGCCAATCGCTGGGGTTTGAGAGATACGGCTGCCACTGAAACAATGATTGCGCAGACAAAACAAACAGAGAGCGCTACAACAATAATGTTTTTCATTGAATCTTTGTCAAAGTTCTTGGCGTCACTATCAGACACGGGCCAGCCTCCTCTTCACATTCGCACGAACAACCGTCCAGTCAATGAATGGCGCAAATAAATTGGCGAACAAGATTGCCAGCATCATTCCCTCCGGAAACGCAGGATTGATCACACGTATGAGCACACACATCACTCCAATCAAAGCACCAAAATACCATTTGCCGGCGTCAGTCATTGAGGCTGATACAGGATCAGTGGCCATGAAAACCATACCAAAGGCAAAACCACCGACAACAAGATGCCAATACCAGGGCATTGCAAACATCGGATTGGTTTCAGATCCAACCAGATTAAATAACAATGACATTGCAATCATTCCGATCATGACGCCAGCCATAATTCGCCATGAAGCGGCTTTTGTAACGAGAAGGAATAATCCTGCAATAAATATTGCCAGTGCCGATGTCTCACCTACAGAACCCTGCATGTTACCGATAAAGGCGGTCATCCAGGTCATTCCAGATTCTGCAACGGCTTCCATACCGCCAGCCGCTGCAACCCCGAGAGTTGTCGCACCGCTAAACCCATCCACTGCTGTCCAGACAAAATCGCCTGAAATTTCTGCCGGATAGGCAAAGAAAAGAAATGCACGGCCAGTCAAGGCAGGGTTGAGAAAGTTCTTGCCGGTACCACCAAAAATCTCTTTCCCTATGACAACACCAAAGGATATGCCCAGGACGACTTGCCATAGGGGAATTGTTGCGGGAAGAATGAGCGAAAACAGGATGCTGGTGACAAAAAAACCTTCATTGATCTCATGGCCCCTCTTGACCGCGAAGATAACCTCCCAGATGCCACCAACGACGAATGTCACGATATAAATAGGGACATAGAAAACCGCACCGTAGATGACACAATCCCACCAGTTGCTGGCATCGTATCCTGCGATGAGTTCCACGATCCAGCCACGCCATCCGGCCAAACTTTCGACACCCAACTGGTCCATGGCAATATTGGCCTGCAGGCCTACATAGTACATACCTGCGAACATTGGCAGGAATGCACACAGCCAGACTGTTATCATCAGTCTTTTAAGATCAACGGCATCCCTGACATGAGAAGCACCGGTAGTGACTTCACCAGGCGTATAGAAAATCGTATCGACCATCTCATAGAGAGCATAATAATTTTCTAACCGGCCACCTTTCTCAAAGTGTGGCTCGATCTTGTCCAGCATATCTCTTATAAACATCAGATCTCTGCCTCAATACGGTTGAGCATCTGCCGTAAATAAGGTCCATATTCATATTTGCCAATGCAGGCAAACGTGCACAATGCCAGATCATCTTCGTTTAATTCCAGGCAACCCAGATCAATGGCACCATCAAAATCATCAACCAACAAAGCACGAAGCAACTGGGTCGGTAAGATATCAAGCGGCATTATTTCCTCGTAGCTGCCTGTGGGAACCATAGCTCGCTCGCTACCACCCTTGTTGGTGGTCATCATAAATTTCTTCGTGCCGATGAACGCGGATGCAAACAATCGTGTCAGGGAAAACTTGTCTGTTCCGGGCATGACATAACCCAGAAACTCCCGCTCCGTTCCCTCTTTCAAAACAGACACCTGATTGTGAAGCACTCCCAGATAGGCCGATGGACCAGATGCACTTCGCCCATCTAATACCGATCCACTAATGATCCGATGGTCTGCATCACCCCTTATTTCGCCAGAGGTTAGCTCATCGGTGCTGGCACCCATCCGGGTTCTGATCAATCTTGGCCTTTCAACATCCGGACCAGCCAGGGAAATCACTCTCTCATGATAAAGCTGACCATCCAGGAACAGATGACCGATTGCTATCAACTCCTGGTATCCAACCGTCCAGACAGTTTTTCCAATGTTGACCGGATCCAAAAAGTGAATGTGTGTACCGGGCAAGCCAGATGGATGTGGGCCAGAGAATTGTTCGTGCCGGACCGTGGAATTTTCGCTCTGCGGAATATCGGCGTTAGCCTCACTGCAGATATAGACAGTGCCATCAGTCAGCCGTGCCATTGCGTCAACACCAGCAAGGAACGCATCCTTTTGTTCATTGATCACAAGTGTAGGATCGGCTGAAAGAGGACGACTATCCATGGCGGTAATGAATATTGCCCTGGGTCTTGAATCGATCGAAGGAACCTTGCCAAATGGTCGTGTACGAATCTCAGTCCAGAGACCTGAATCAATCAGGGTCTCACTAACCTTTTCAGCTGGTAACGCCTGAATCTCATCGTTACTGTGTTTGTCGAATCTGGCAGCCTCGTTGCTGGAATCGTCGACATCAATAACCAGCGACTGGAATACACGCTTGGCTCCTCGATTGATCGCTGAAACAGTACCGGTAGCTGGCGCGGTGAATTTTACGCCGGGTGTTTTCTTGTCAGTAAAGACAAGTTGACCGGCGATTACGCGATCACCGACTGCAACTTCCATTGTAGGTTTTAAACCGGGGTAGTCAGCACTAATGAGTGCAACAGACCGTACCGGGCGACCGGATTCAATGATTTGTTCCGGGTTTCCCGAAATGGGCAAATCTAACCCGCGCTTAATCCTAATCATCCCGTTCCTGACAAGCACCTTTCGATGGGTAACCAATAATAGTGAATGCAACGTTTACCAATCGATTACTGGAAAATACCAGGACTTGGATTTGCCAGATGATGGAAATTAGCAAACAATTGGAAAACAAATTTGACACGACTTCCTTAAGCGGGAGCCTGAAAAAAATCGCCGCAATTATAGTGTGATAGACATTGTTTTACTACTACAGAATGCAGAATCCGGGTTTGATCAACCGGTTCAATTACAACCCCACAGTGATACGAATCAAATTTCTCTATTTTCGTCCGGATCAGGAGCCTGCGGCTTTCAAATCCACAACTTCAGCCACATCCACAGATTTGGCGGGTACAAGAGGATATTTAATTCCGGCCATCTTCTGGCCTACCCTGATAACCTGACAGCTATAGCCGAATTCGTTGTCGTACCATATATATAATATTGCCTGGGCACCCTGAACAATCGTTGCATGTGAATCGATGATTCCGGCATGGCGATTACCGATGAAATCAGTAGACACAACCTCAGTCGAAACGGTGTACCCGATTTGTCTCTGCATTGACGAATTCAAAGACACATCGCGCAGATATTCATTCACTTCCTCGACAGTGGTTTCACGCTTCAGGGTCAGGTTCAAAATCGCCATGGAAACATTAGGGACGGGTACGCGTATAGAATTACCGGTTAATTTACCAGCAAGCTCCGGCAATAACTTACCTACTGCACTGGTGGCATTGGATTCTGTGAGCACCATGTTAAGTGGCGCGCTGCGGCCACGACGCGCTTTGGAATGGATATTGTCATGGAGATTCTGGTCATCAGTATAGGCGTGGACAGTTTCCATATGGCCACGAACAATTCCAAAACCGTCGTTGATCGCTTTCAGAACCGGGACGATTGCATTCGTGGTACAAGACGCTGCCGCAATAACATTGTCATCAGAAGTCAGCTGGTCAGAATTCGCCCCGTACACTATATTCTTGATGTCACCCTTACCCGACGTGGTGAGCAAAACCTTTGCAGCTCCCTTCGCTTTCAAATGCTGCTCAAGACCCTCTCGATCCCTCCATGTACCAGTGCTGTCAATAATAAGCGCGTTGCTAATTCCGTATTGCGTGTAATCAATCGTCGCCGGATCCGATGCATAAATAAAACGAATCGGATTGCCGTTACAAACCAACACATGGTCCTCTTCCTCGATACGGATTGTTCCTCTGAAAGTACCGTGTATCGAATCTCGTCTTAACAAATTTGCCCGCTGTTTCAGATCCTTAATCGGATCTTTAGGTGGCCGGAGCACGACGGCTCTGGGCAGCAAATTGTGGCCACCACCCGTTTTCTCCACAAGTAATCTCATGACCAGGCGCCCGATTCGACCAAAACCATAAACAACGACATCCCTTGGCTCATGAGTCACCGTATTCGGATTATCAAGAATCTCCTGACATTCACGCCGGACATAATCATCCATGGACAGTCCATGGTCGTCGGCCATGTAAGCCGAAGTGAGCTTACCTATATCTATGTGGGCAGGACCAAGATTAAGTGCACAGAGAATCTCCAGTATCGGGTGAGTCTCAAACTCGGACATTTCATTGTGCTCAATCTGACGAACCGCCCTATGTGCCTTCATTAAATCAATGACAGATTGATTGTAAAGTGGAACTCCATGGATATAGGTCGGGAGATTACGGCGATACAAACCGCCGATCATCGGTATCATCGCTTCTGCCAATGCTTCTCGTTCTTTCCAGTTAGCAAAAACGTCTTCAAGACCTGGTCGTGCCACGGGTGAGTCCTCTCTTTATGCGATACTGATGTGGATGCTGTTATTTTATAAAAAGTTGTGTGCAAAATTAAATTATTCGCTAGGGAACGCCTAATTAAGGTCTATTTGCGCCATAACGGCGTCAAAGTCGTACTCAAAAATTTGTTAACTTTACAACATGTTAACAAATTCCCTCCGTGCGCCTCTTCCTTGTCCTGACAAAAATATCCACTTAATCAGAAGTTCCTTAGATAACTAAGGGTATTGCGAATGCGCGTATTATCAAGTTTTAGCGGGGTATTGGCAATGATCGGGGATGAAGTTTTCTAAACTTTACCTGCAAAACGGGCGAAATCACTGTTTCGAATCAACTGCCGAACACTATCGCTCAGACTTCAAGTGCAACTCCCGCCTATCCTGGTCAATCCGAAAGTCATACCGCTTCAAAAAATTCATCCCCAGCAACCCATCGATCCCATGCTTCATGGACAGAGGCAGCGCCCCAACAGACAAGGGTCCCATTGAGACACCACCAAGAGCAAGCTGCTCAATCGATACCACTGGCGCCTCAACCACGCCATTGGCCGTCGAGAACAACACGGGTTTATTGCCGTTCAGGTTATACCCCATACCACGCACGACACGTTGATCGAGAATGGTCATTGCGGCACCTGTATCAACCAGAAGATTTACATGCGTCCGATCGTTGATCACGGCCTCAACTATAAACTGGTTGCCGTTACCTTTAAGCGGCACCACTTCAAGATTACCAATAATCTCACTGACCTCAGTCTGGGCGATTAACTCCCGCGCCTGTGCACCCAGTTCCATATGATTCTCTATCTGGGACAGCGGACCCAGCGCATGATCGTAATTGCCAAGTCGAATCCTCAGCTGGCCAAGTTTCAGGTGATACTGCGCCTGCTCAGGCATTGCATAGGTGATTCTCTCATAGAGATCATCAACTGCCTGAAAATTCTCGGTTGCGAGCAGTACCTTGGCATAGGCATCTGTAATTTCATTGAGCAGATGCGAGACAATTTCTTGTTCCACGATCGATTTCGCCAGAAGATCTGCCCGTGACAAAAACGCAAGTGACGCCTCAAATTCATCATTGGCCTTTGTGATATGAGCAAGTCGAGTCAGTATGAAAAACGAATTGCCGTATGACTCTAGCATCAGCTGTAAAAGCTGTTGTGATTTCACAGAGTTAGAAGATCCAACTAACCGGGCAACTAAATCAGTATCACCGCGGCTCCGTTCAACCACTTCCTGGATCCTGCCTTCATCGTAAAGTTTCTGTATATCAGGTTTGAGAACCTCCATCGACCCAAGAGGCGCAGCATCCACTACTGTTTTAAAGGTCTCAGTCTGAAAATCATGCAGCAGCCAACCCACAGTCATACCGGACGCAAACACGGTGATGGCAAGTAGTAGCTGTTTCAATATTCCCATTTTTTTCAGCTCAATAGAACTGCCGATAATACTAACCCAAAGTCTGGCCCGGTTGTGCTTTTTAGTTGCCACTGTCGCGACAGGGAGTTGCGAAAAGAGTAACCTTGCGCCCTTTCCCTATCTGTGACTCACCCGGCGTATGACTTTACTGTCCATCACTCCCGATATGATGCCCTTGAGAGCCGGTGATCGCCGTCAGTGGACCAACTTACCCGGTTCAGCTTCGACGCTCGCAATAGCAAAAACACTAGAGTCCGCCCCATCAATGTGCCTGGTGATAACACAAGACACGTTAAGCGCGGAGAGAGTTCGCAACGAACTGGAGTTTTTCCTCGGGGAGAATTTTCCCATCTATGGATTCCCGGACTGGGAAACTCTCATCTATGATAGTTTTTCTCCTCATCAGGACATTATCTCCGAAAGACTTTCCATACTGAACGAACTTCCCGATGTCACCCGTGGTGTCGTTGTAGTACCTGCCAATACAATAATGCACAAACTACCGCCACGTAGTTTTTCCCTGGGCAGCAGTCTCCTGCTAGATGTTGGCCAACATTTCGATATTCCCCAGATGCGAAGAAAATTGCAGGCCAGCGCCTACCGCTGTGTAGATACTGTTTTTGAGCATGGTGAGTATGCCGTGCGGGGGTCCATTATGGATATTTTCCCAATGGGCTCTGAGCACCCTTTCAGGATTGATCTTTTTGACGATGAGATTGAGTCAATTCGCACCTTTGACCCTGAAACACAGATATCCATCGATAAGGTCAGCAAGGTGAAATTACTTCCGGCACGTGAATTCCCTCTATCCGATGAAGGTATCAATAAATTCAAGGATAACTGGCATCTAACCTTTGAGAGTGACCCAAGAAACAGTCCCCTCTACCAGGATGTTTCCCAGGGCCTCTCGCCTCCTGGAATCGAATATTACCTGCCGCTATTTTACGATCAACTCGAAAGCATGTTCGATTACCTTCCAGAGGATATGCTGGTGTTTACCGATAATATTGAACCCACATTGAGACAATACTGGGAATCGGCGAACAACCGGTACGAAAACCTGCGCTACGATATACAAAGACCGATTCTGCCCCCCGGGGATATTTTGGAACCTCCAGATGAATTGTTCTCACGGCTCAAATCGTACCCTGGAATCGATATTAATTCCTATTCCAAAAAAGCCAGACACTTTTCTTTTGGGGAACTACCGGATCTGACGGTTAATGAGAGGGGTTCCAGCCCGCTTGCCAAACTCAGGTCATTTCTGGAACTCAAGAAGCGAAAGATACTGATAGCTGCCGAGTCAAATGGTCGGCGAGAAGTAGTCGATGAATTGCTGCGAAAAAACCATCTTCAACCAAAGGTCAGCGAGAACTGGCAACAGTTCCTGCAGGATTCCGAGCATTCACTACACCTAACGGTCGCACCGATTGACAGGGGCTTTTATTCTGCCGATGAAGAAATTGTATTACTCACGGAACAGCAGTTATTTGGTGAGAGAGTTCTCCAGAAACGGCGCCGTGAAAAGGAGAGGGACAACGCCGCTGAGCTGGTGGTTCGCAGCCTGACAGAACTTTCAATTGGGGCGCCTGTGGTACACATAGATCATGGAGTAGGTCGCTACCAAGGACTCCAGACGCTGATAATTGACGGCCAGGAAAACGAATTTCTGACACTTGAATACCAGGAAGAGGCGAAGCTGTATGTTCCTGTCGCATCACTTCACCTGATTTCAAGGTACGCAGGAAGTGAAGAAGGTCTGGCTCCCCTGCACCGGCTTGGCGGTGAAACCTGGCAAAAGGCAAAACGTAAAGCTGCTGAACAAATCCATGATGTGGCAGCAGAACTGCTTAACATCTACGCCAGACGAGAAGCAAAAGTAGGTTTCGCCTACCCCACACCTGAAGCCAGCTATGAAAAATTTGCTTCCGAGTTTCCCTTTGAAGAAACGCCGGATCAGGAAACCGCCATAGAGGATGTCATTGCCGATATGATTCAGGAAAAAGCGATGGATCGGTTGATTTGCGGCGATGTAGGTTTTGGTAAAACAGAGGTTGCCATGCGGGCAGCTTTTATTGCTGTCCAGGCTGGGAAGCAGGTCGCAATACTCGTGCCTACCACGCTTCTGGCACAACAGCACAACGAAACGTTTAAGGACAGGTTCGTGAACTGGCCAATCAATATTGATTCAATTTCACGGTTCAGGACAAAAAAAGAACAACGACTCATCATGGACCGAATGGCATCAGGTCAGATTGATATCATCATAGGAACCCATAGACTCATTCAGGAAGGCGTGAACTTTAAGAATCTGGGCCTGGTGATTATTGATGAAGAACACCGTTTTGGCGTCAGACAGAAAGAAAAACTCAAGTCACTTCGCGCCGAGGTTGATATCCTCACAATGACGGCGACTCCAATCCCGAGAACATTGAATATGGCACTGTCTGGTATGCGTGACCTGACAATCATCGCAACGCCACCGGCCAAACGCTTATCCATCAACACATTTGTTCGACATGCTAACGATGGCATGATCAAGGAAGCAATTCAGCGAGAACTTCTTCGTGGTGGGCAAGTTTACTATCTCCATAACGAGGTGAGGTCCATTGAAGAAACCGCCAGCAAGCTTCTTAAGCTCGTACCTGAATCAAGAGTTGGCATTGGCCACGGCCAGATGCGTGAACGTGAACTCGAACAGGTCATGTCTGATTTCTATCACAAACGCTTAAATGTACTGGTCTGCTCCACCATTATTGAAACTGGTATTGATATTCCAAATGCCAATACCATCATCATCGACCGGGCAGACAAGTTTGGGCTGGCACAACTTCACCAGCTCAGGGGGCGGGTCGGAAGATCGCACCACCAGGCCTATGCCTACTTGCTGATACCCCACAGAAAGGCCATGACTTCAGACGCCGTAAAGCGCCTGGAAGCTATATCCGAGGCGGAAGACCTGGGTGCAGGGTTTCTCCTGGCGACTCATGATCTCGAAATTCGAGGAGCCGGGGAGCTCCTTGGTGACGAGCAAACCGGAAACCTGATGACCATCGGTTACTCCCTTTATATGGAAATGCTCGACAGGGCCGTCGAGGCAATCAAGGATGGTAAAACACCTAACCTGGACCGCCCCCTCAAGGAGGGGACTGAGATTAATCTCCGACTGCCTGCACTCATACCGGACGATTACCTGCCCGATGTTCACACCCGATTGGTACTGTACAAACGAATATCGAATGCGACAGATGATGATCAACTTCGAGAACTGCAGGTGGAAATGATCGACCGATTTGGTTTGTTACCAGAACCCGTCAAAAATCTGTTCCGTGTCACCAGCCTGAAACTTCGATCTGAGGTTCTGGGCATCAAGAAGATTGATTCAGGTCCTGAAAGCGGGAAGCTTGAATTCGACCAGGATACTTCAATCGATGTTGGTATCATTATAGATCTTGTACAATCGGAACCACATCGATATAAATTGGCAACGGCCAATCAGCTGGTATTTAGTGAAAAGATGGAAAGCCCAGAGATCAGGTTCACCAAAATTGAACGCCTTCTTGACCGTCTTGAAAAACGACACGCCATCGCGAGCTAAATTAATACTTATGTACAGAGCATCCTGTTCACTACTTTTACTCATCGTTGTTGTGCTGTCAGTATCGGCAACAGCAGCGACGATCCCGCGGGAACACCAAAGACTCGATATTCAGGACTATGATGGCTGGTACCAGGTAGAGATCATTGTTTTCAAACCAAGAAAACCAGCTGCTGGTAACGAACTATGGCCAGAAGAAGCCTTCAGTTACCCGCCTAACATGGTATCAGTGTCAGCAGCTGACAATGACAATATTACGCCTTATTCGTTAAGCCAACTGGATAGTCTGACATCGGCGCCAGAAGCGGCGTCCGAATCAAATCCGGATACTCGGCCTGCCGCAAGCGGGTTTCTATTTGAAGGAAGAGGTAACCACAATCGAGCGCTGGCTGAGTCTTCACACCAAAGTGAAATCATACCTGATGATTCAGCGATGCAGGCCGGTCCACCTGTCAATGAGACTGAACCTCAGGACGTGGAACCAGAGCTAGATTTTGCGCAGGCAGATGTGCTCCTGGATTCAGCGCTGCCACAGGCCTATAGAGCGCTACCCAAAGAAACTTTCACCTTAAGTACTATTGCAAGAAGCCTTCGACGATCTTCAAAATATGATGTCGCGATGCATAAAGCATGGATTCAGCCGGTGGGCAGCAACCCCTCACCTATACTGTTACAAGCCGGTGATCGTTATGATGACCTATTTGAGATTGATGGAACGCTTTCAATTAGCCGATCACGATATCTTCACGTTCAGGCCGATTTGTGGTTCACTCAATTCGAACCGAAATATAATCCATCACAGTTTATGTTACGCCAACCGGCACAATTCTCTGAACGGGCAAAGGGGTATCCTGAATTAATCAAGGCCGAACTAAACAGGGACACACATATCGCTGTTCAAACTTTTCCATTGCATCATTCCAGGCGAATGCGCAGTTCCGCACTGCACTATATTGATCACCCTTATTTTGGGATTCTGATCAAAATTGACAAATTTAACTATTCATTATGAGCTCTTTGTCATGGGCTCTTTATCATAAAAATGTGCAGGATCTCCTGAATCCAGTCTAGCCCTGTATTCATCGCCGCTTCAATATCCGACATTTTAATAGGCTCTGGGTTAATTCCGGCTCCTGCATTCACATTGACAGAGATCCCTGCATATGGGATTTCCCGCTCCCTCGCCAGTGCAAGCTCTGGCATCGCTGTCATACCAACAATCGTACAGCCATCAATTCGCAAGCGACGAATTTCAGCGGCCGTTTCCAGCCTTGGTCCCTGCAGGCAACCGTAAACACCCTTGTCTGTGAGATGTACATCACCGCTCGCATTTTGGTATTCAACAGCCGCGGCAATCAGCTGGCTTCGCAATGCCGGGTCGTAGGGATAGGTCAAATCGATATGATGAATTTCATAGTCGAAGAAGGTATGCGCTCTTCCATAGGTGTAATCAATGAGCTGGTCTGGAATGATAAGCGCTGGAACCCGAAGGTCCTCATCTACACTACCGACTGCGGTCACTGCAATAAGTTTCGTTGCGCCAGCACTGATGAGGCCATCGATATTAGCCCGATAGTTAATTTTGTGGGGTGGGAATCGAGGCGGGTTTCCATGCCGGGGCAGAAACAGAAGAGGCTTGCCATCGAGCAAGCCTCTCTCCATGTAGACCTGTCCATATTTTGTATCAATCTCTACTGGTTCAAGGTTACTCAATCCAGCAAATTGACCAAAACCAGTGCCACCAATTATCGCCAGCATGGAACGCATTACTCCTTAACTATTCACTTCTTCTTCGGCGTACTTTTCTTTTCGTCGGAGGACTTCTCATCCTGGTTTTTTTTCTCCTGGGTCTTTTTCTCTGGGGCATCCTTTGAAGTGCCTTCAGATTTACCTTCATCTGGCCCTACTGCCCGTTTGGCGATTCGCTGAACCATTCCACCCATCGAGCCCAGGGACATCAGGTGGCAATATACCCAGGCCAATTCACCAGACTTGAAAAATTCAAGCGCCTTGTCATCGTCAAGTTGCAGCAATTTTTTTTCATCTACTGCCAATAGTCCGGTTAGTGAAAACTGTGCACCATCGGCCATATCTATTTTGGCATTCAATGCCATGAGGAGATCATTGTCCTTGAGACGCTTGACGAATCTTTCCGTACGCATGTATTGCTTCTGGTATTCATCTAGAAAATCGAGGGCCTGTTGCAGGATTGGAGTCGCCTCATCATTTTCAAACAGTGGTTCGCCTTCATCCTGACTAAAACCACTAAAATCTGCATCTATACAGACAACCCGTTGCCCTTCATCGCCGGTTTCTGCCAGGACAAAGGGATATCGTCGAACAAAGGCCGGGATATATTTTGCATCCCAACTGCCATCTTCTGACACGAACAAATTTTCTGCATTTCGCAACCCAAGCAAAGCCACGGGAATGACAGATTCACCGGAACTCGCGAACACAATTGGGTACTCTTTGGCAGCCTCGGTAAATTCAACTCCGGCAAGAATCACGGAATTGGTTTTAGCCGCGAAGCCAAAGTTGTTTTCCATCGGTTTTATTCTTGTGTCTTTATGAGTGACCTTATTTAGTGCGACAGGATTCTCATAAAAAAGTAGATTTGCCATATTTTGATTCCCTATATCCTTAAGTAGAAATGCTAATTGTAAAGTGCTAAAAGCGAGGTGCTAAAAGTTAAAGAGTATGAAATTAAACGGGCGTAAGTCTACCCCATCTGGATCATGGTGGCACAAACAAGTGAACTCCTTGAGATGGAATTTGTACCGTTAATCGGCGATTTATGACTCTGCCGCTTCCGGCGAAATATGTATTGTTGAAGTCGGATAAGCAATTTCTGCCCCATGGGATTGGATGATTCTCGCAACCTCAAGCAATACACTTTCCTTTATCCCGTGAAACTCGACCCAGTTTGTCGTCCTGGTAAACGTGTAGATCAAAAAATCCAGGCTCGAGGGTGCAAACGCAATAAGATTCACTATCAGTGTTCGATCCTGGGCAATATCCGGATGGTTTTCGAGCATGCTGCGAACATCGTCGATAATAGCCTGGACTTCGCCAATATCATCGTAGCGGACACCAATGGTTTCTTTAATTCGCCGATTTCTCATCCGTGACGGGTTTTCCAGAGAAATCGTAGCGAATACGGAATTAGGGACATAAAGTGGTCTTTGATCAAAAGTTCGAATTTCAGTGAGTCTCCAGCCAATATCAATGACCGTACCCTCAATATCGCGATCAGGACTCCTAATCCAGTCGCCAACTACAAACGGACGATCCAGATAGATCATCAGGGCGCCAAAAAAATTGGCAAGCAGATCCTTGGCTGCAAAGCCAACTGCAATACCCCCTATACCACCAAAAGCAAGAATTCCCGATATGCTTACTCCCAGGGTCTGCAGTACCGACAAGGCAGAGGTGATCAGAACGGAAATCCTAAGTAACTTAGCTACGGCATTCGCTGTGGTGACATCCGCACCCTGGGTAACAAATCCAGATTCCGCCTCGCGAATAAATCTTGTTAGAAACAATGCAAGCAAACCCACTACAGCAATGTAACGAACAGGCTCGATGATCTCTGACAATCCTGTTTCTGCCTGCTGGGAGACGACTTCGGCGGCCCACGAGATACCCATCACCCAGATCAACCATGAAAATGGAGAGTGTATCGAATTGAGAAAGGCATCATCCCAAACGGTTCTGGTTTGTTCCGCTTTTACTTCTAGCCGGTCAAAAACTTTGCGAACCATGTAATTTAAAAGCATGGTCATAAAGACAATGCAGAAAACCAGGATGACCCCGGGATTAGTGACCCACCCAAGTATCATGGCTATCATGTTTTCAATTTCATTCATCAGAGATACCTGATTAGTTCTATCTTTAAGAAATCTTCGTCCTGGAAAAAGTCCAGTTCAGTTTCCGGATCTGCGAGGGCTTCGAGAATTCCGAGAAAATTATCACTCCTCTTTCTGCCTTTGCTGAATATAGAGGCTTCAACAACAATCTTCCAGCTAGCACCAAGCCGACTACTCGCTTCAAATGTCGTCAGGTATTCGGGGGAATCAAGGTCGAACAGGCTGACAACAAGTGCCGTGGTATCCGAAGCGTTATTTAGAGAATACCGAAAACCAAAAGCAACATCATCTTCACCAATCACCGTCGCCGCACTACCACGATCATCGTATAGGTATTCCATTACTATACCCAGGTCGCTACGACCGCCAAGGATACCTACAAACGTCTTTTCAAATCCTACAGTAACCGCATTGTAACTATCACCCTGCCCGCGGCGATGAATGGCCTCAAGTTTCAAAGCCCAGTCGCCGATGAAATACTGTGCGTCGATAGCAGTCTGGCCAATCTGGTCATAGACCGGGATCAAGGTCAGATCTGTTGGAAACCCCAACGGGTCGATAACAACCTCAGTTTGAAACCTTGGTTCTCTGGAGGTTCCGGAAAAATGTGATAAACCGATTTCCAATTCACCGATGCTCTGAACCCAGCGAATCGCGAAGTCTGTGTGCCACTGCTCCGCGCCAGATTCGAATATTGCGGCATCCTCATCGATAGGAAAAGGCAGTCTCGGTCGACCATTCACCCCCGGAAAACGTCGTTCCCTGAATCCAACTAATATGTAAAAATCAAGAACACCCCAATCTCTCCAGAACGAAAGATTGATCATGGGCTGACCTAGTTTTTCCTCACCATCAGGATTTTCGAGATTATCCGTCTGGTTAATGATATCGACCAGATGCTGGGATTCCGTGACGCCCCAGAATACCTTCCTTATACCGGACCGCAGCTCCCAGGAGTCATTGACATGGACCCAGGTGAGCTCCCTGATATCAAAATGTGTTCTCTCACTATCTTGTTCATCCCATCTGCCAAAAGGCACAAAAGCAAAAATGTCGTTGTCATCATTCCAGGTTCGATAGTACTCGCTCTGAAAACTCACAGAACCGTGATACTGACCCAGATCATTAATGCCCGGGCTACTAAATACCCGGAATTCACCCGCAACATCTGTTCGCCACCTGCCAGCCCCTTCTACCGCTTTGGGTTTAAAAAAAAACCCCCTGATGCTGCTTTCAATTCTGCCAGATTATATGAATCGTCCTCTGGCTCAGGACTGGCAGGCCCGGTTTCTCGTGATGAATCTGGCTTCACTTTTGGTGACAGGACGGTTTCTGGAGATGGTTCTGGAGACGGACTGACACCAGCAATCGAGTCAGATGATACCGTTTCAACTGCATCCAACGTATCGCCACCCCGTAACATCCACGCACCTTCTATTCCCTCGGCTGTGGCCTCGCGTTTATACACTTCTTCTTCAGAGGCAGCAACGGGGCCAACGACGACTCGATAAAATGAATGTTCACTGCTCGGCTTTATAAATACACCGCTAAAGGAGCTTTCGAGGCTCTCGCGATATTTCTCTGCCTGTTCTGAGCGGCGGAAGCTACCGACCACAAGATAAGCGGCGCCAGAGGCCGAACCCGGGATCAAAACCGGTCCTGGTAAGCGAATAGGTTCAGGAACAGAGATGGATTGAGGCGCCGGTTCACCCGGAAAGGTGTTTTCGGTGGCTGCCATAGGCGAGGGTTCAGATGAACCCAGCACTTCACCACCATAATCAAGAACCGCAAACAGTGACTGTAGCTCGGATTCACTACCGGTGAATTTTGTCGGGATAACCTCAGCCACACCGGCAAAGCGCAACTGGCTCTTTAGCCGTAACTGGTCATATTCATCGGTAAAAAAGCGAACCAGCAGCCGATAGGAAGTACTCCCATTCTTGTCAACGGACTGGAGTAATACCTCGACGCCCGTTGCACTACTTAGCCGTTCTCCCTCCGCAATAGCTGTCGCCCTGTTCGACGAACCGCCAACTAGCCAGTAGTTCCCGGCATCACCACTACCCAGCACCGCGATGCAAACACAGTGGAGCAACAGGAAAATGACAACCCTGTTCACAACCACTGTTTTCCTCACCGCTCTATTCACGACGAGCTATCTGGCCCGCTGCAAACTATTTCTGGTGAAGTCATTGTCATCCAGCCCAGTGGCAAACTCGTAATCTCTCCAGATTAAATCTGTGCTCTTTCGAGTCTGGTGATTGACCATCGACATGATACCAGCTCGCCAGTACTTACCCAGATACTGCTGGTAATTTTTTGAAACCAGTGTCTTGAGAAGACTATCTTTCCGATCATAGTAATCTACCTTCAAAAGTCGATAGTGTTCCTTATCAATCCAGACTATCTGTCGGGTATAGCCAGAATATTTGCTCACCGGATATCGTTCAATGACAAACGACTCCATTCCATCAAGCTGTTCATCACGAAGATATTTGTAACGGTACTTTTCAACTTCCTGGCTGGACAGATCTTCAAATGCAAACTCGCTTCCGACAAAAGGTCCCGACTTGTTTTTCGAGGCAATGCGTTTCACACGTTTCAGTGCGGGCAGATTCAGCCATTGATCATCATCATCAACTTTATGTGAAAATGTGAGGAGCCCCGTACCCTTAATATCCGGTGGGGTGTCAAATATCGTCAGTTTTTTATCGCCGTCATCTGAACCTTCAAGCGTCTTGAGGCGCATCTGGCGCCGACTCTCATCACCCCTGGCGTTCTTCAGCACCATCTCAAGATTGACCTTACTGTCCACCCAACCCTGATCCCTCTTGTCTGCCTCGATGGCAATAGCCAGGCCCTTGTCTTCCGCCGTTTCTTCGGCTATTGCGGACTCAGTGCTAAAGCCTTCGAAGATGCCTGATGAAATCACGACGAGCGCACAAAACAACGTTTTTTTCATGAATAGTTCTACCCGTTCAGAGGTCACAAAGAACATCACAATTCCCCAAGTATCGCAAGTCTATTGCTTAGAGGCGATACCGAGGGTCACTTGTTGAATTATTCAACGAAGAAAGCTTGCTAATCATTATTAGCTGTATATAATTCCAGTAACTGTATATAAACACATGTATTATTTGAATAACTTTTAGACGTGTTACTTAAGAGGTGCACTGCGAATGAATAAATTAACGGCAAGACAAAGCGAAGTTCTGGAATTCATCAGGACTTACATTGATGATGTTGGATATCCACCCACCCGGGCTGACATCGCGCGCAAACTTGGGTTTCGCAGCCCAAACGCATCGGAAGAACACCTGAAGGCACTGGCACGTAAAGGTGCGATTGAAATGATCCCGGGAACCTCCCGGGGTATCCGACTACCCGAAGTAGTGACTGGCGTGCCGATTGTAGGCCGGGTCGCTGCCGGTAATCCGATTCTCGCCGAAGAACACATCGAGGATTACTGTGATATTCCATCCGGGTTTTTTAAACCATCCGCTGATTATTTCCTGACGGTTCATGGTGACAGCATGATGGAAGGTGGCATTCTCGATGGCGATTTACTTGCCGTTCATAAAACATCCCAGGCCAATAACGGCGATATCGTCGTTGCCCGAATCGAAGATGAGGTGACTGTCAAACGCCTGCAAAAAGATGGTCGCAAAAAGTGGCTCATCACATTGCTACCGGAAAACAAGGACTACGCGCCCATTGTTGTTGACCTCAGAGAGCAGGCATTTACCATTGAAGGGATAGGTGTGGGCGTGATCAGGCACTGACTCTTAGCTGGCTTTGGCCTTGGTCTTCTTTTTAGGTTTGGCTTTTTTCTTTGCCTTAGGTCTGTATTCTTCTACCCACTTGCCATCAATGTAATCAGCTCGCCAGCCCGACGGTTTACCTTTTTCAAGTTCAGTCATGACATAGTGCTCTTTTGTCTTGCGCGCAAATCTCACTAGCGATCTGCGGCCTTCAGGGTCTTTTAAGGGTGCGAACATGAGAAACTGATACTTGGGGTCAATCTCATTCTGGTGCGGGATAAGTTCATCCAGAAAAGGCGCCCGGGTCTCCCTGTTACGTGGAAACTGACTCGCCGCCAGGAATATGCCCGCAGCACCATCTCGCAGAAGATAGGTATCGTCTACCTTCTCACACCGCAATTCTGGCATGGGTACGGGATCCATTTTCGGTGGTGCCGCTTCTCCGTTGCGAAGTAATTTTCTGGTATTTTTGCAATCTTCACTGGTACAGCCGAAGTACTTGCCAAATCGGCCGGTTTTCAACTGCATCTCGGCACCACATTTATCGCATTCAAGGATGGGGCCATCGTAGCCCTTGATCTTGAACTCACCTTTCTCGATCTCAAATCCGGGGCAATCCGGATTGTTACCACAAAGATGTAACTTCCTACCGGTATCAATCAGGTAACTTTCCATGGCGGTACCGCACTGCCCACAACGTCGCTTGGTTCGAAGAATACGTGATTCTTCTTCATCATCCGCGTCCGCACTTATTACATCATCGCCCGGAATGAGGTTGATGGTACTTTTGCACCGTTCCTTTGGCGGCAGGGCATAACCCGAACAACCAAGAAAAACACCCGTACTGGCTGTTCTCACATTCATCTTTCGTCCACATTTTGGACAATCAATATCTGTAATCGAAGGCTCATTCGACCGCATTCCACCTTCAATTCCACCGGCTTTCTCTACTCTCTTATCGAAGTCGGTATAGAATTCATTGAGAAGACTCTTCCAGTCAACAAGTCCATCGGAGACCTTGTCGAGGTTTTCTTCCAGCTCCGCTGTAAACCCGAAACTCATCAGATTTTCAAAGTTTTCGTTTAATCGATCTGTGACCAACTCACCGATTTTTTCTGCATAGAAGCGCTTGTTATTCAATGTGACGTAGCCACGATCCTGGATGGTAGTGATGATTGAGGCATAGGTAGATGGGCGACCGATGCCTCTTTTCTCAAGCTCCCGGACCAGACTTGCTTCACCAAAGCGTGCCGGTGGCTTGGTGAAATGCTGAGACGGCAGTAACTCTACAAGGTTCAGAATCTGGCCTACCTTGTAATCCGGCAGGGGAACTTCATCATCTTTTTTACCTGCTGGTGCCTGAACTCGTGTGAAACCATCGAATCTCAAAATTCGGCCACGAACTCTGAGTTCAAGGTCTTCGACTTCAATGACAACTGCAGTGCTTGTGTATTCTGCGTCAGGCATCTGGCAGGCGACAAACTGGCGCCAGATCAATTCGTAAAGTCGTTCAGCATCCCTGTCAACACCCGTTAGGGAAGTTGATTTAACTGAGGCATCAGATGGACGAATGGCTTCATGAGCTTCCTGCGCTCCTTCTTTGCTGGAGTACAATCGTGGTTCATCCAGCACATATTCC
>Ga0114949_10000409_pt1 | contig 22492 bp, 16 predicted proteins | sample N074metaG_FD_83505 | JGI IMG/M metagenome (GOLD analysis project Ga0114949, IMG submission 83505) | Deep subsurface microbial communities from Kermadec Trench to uncover new lineages of life (NeLLi) - N074 metaG | ecosystem: Environmental > Aquatic > Marine > Ocean trench > Sediment | place...
GGATATCGTATCAAGGAGTACCACTTCGGTCAGGCCAGGACTGTTGGTGGCAGGTGCGAATTTGGGACAAGGATGGCCTTATTTCAAGCTGGAGTAAGCCCGCGAAATGGAGTATGGGACTGCTGGATCCGGCAGAGTGGCAGGCAGAATGGATTGGGGCCCCCTGGCAAGGGGAAGAAGCGCTGCCGGAACCTGGTTGGCCTGATGCCCCGGTAGAACAGTGGCCCCCACCTGCACCGTATTTTCGAAAAGACTTCAGTATCTCTAAGGAGGTAGCCGCCGCCAAGGCCTTTGTTACAGGATTGGGGTATTTCGAGTTTTATGTGAACGGGCAAAAACAAGGCGATGAGGTACTGGTTCCAAACCAAACTAATTACGGTAAGCGAGATTATCTATTGGAGACCAATATTCCATTGCCGGATGACTTTCAAGAATATAAGGTAATGTACCTGGCCTATGATATTACTGACCAGTTGGTTCAAGGTAAGAATACGCTGGGAGCCATTCTTGGTAACGGGTTTTATAATGCCTCCAAGTATTGGTCAGGATCTTATGGTTCACCGCGTTTTATCGGTCAGGTCCATGTTACGTACAAGGATGGCACAGTAGAAATTATTACCAGCGATGAAAGTTGGAAAACCTCACAGGGCCCCATCGTGATGGATATGGTATACTATGGAGCAACCTATGATGCCAGATTGGAACAACAGGGATGGAATGAACCGGGTTTTGATGATTCGAGTTGGGCGAATGCCGTATTAAGGGAAAAACCATATGGCAAGCTGGTAGCACATACGCCATATCCTGATAAAATAATGGAGCAACTGGAACCGGTTTCAATTCAAAAACTGGAAAACGGCAATTATCATGTTGACTTCGGTGTAGAAATTTCCGGCTGGGTAAGGTTGAACAACATAAACGGACCAGAGGGTCATCAGATAGATATCAAATTTATCAGTAATACACCTTCAGGAGACAATACCTACACTCTAAGTGGTAAAGGAGACGAGTCATATGCACCCAGGTTTAATTGGTTTGTGTTCAGTGCAGTTGAGATCATTAACTGGCCGGGGGAGTTAAATAAGGAGGATATCATTGCAGAAGCGGTGAACACGTACATTGAGGAATCAGCTCACTTTGAAACTTCCAATCAATTATTCAATGACATAAATAAGATCTGGAAAAGAAGCCAGCTCGACAATATGCACGGGGGCATTGCCAGCGACTGCCCGCACCGTGAAAGGACAGGTTATACCGGAGATGGCCAGGTGGCATGTGCTACTGTGATGCATAACTTCGATGCACGATCGTTTTATGACAAATGGCTGGCTGACATGCGTGGAGCACAAATCACCAGTACCGGATACGTGCCAAACTGTGCACCATGGCAACCTGGTTGTGGGGGAGGAGTGGCTTGGGGAGCGGCTATGTGTATCATCCCATGGGAGTATTATTTGCACTACGGCGCCTTGGATGCACTTAGTGACAACTATACTGCAATGAAGGGGTATATAGAATACATGAAAACATGGCTGAACGAGGACGGGATCATGTTTTCCAAGAGAACAGGAAGGGACGGCAATATATTGAAGTGGTTTAACTTGGGCGAATGGGGCTGTATTGATGGAAAATGCCCTCCGGATGAGATGGTGCATACGTTTTTCTTCTGGAGGTGTGCACAGATTACCGCCATGGCCGCTAAGGCCTTGGGTAACGAGGAGGAATCAAAAGTATATAGTGAGTTGGAAGAACAAACAAGAATTGCTTTTCACCAACGATTTTATGATGAGCTCAAGGGAACCTATGGAAAGAACGGCGCCAATGTATTTGCACTGGAGATGGGAGTTTCAAAAAACCATCGCGAGAAAGTGGTAGCAGCACTCAAAGAATGCTTCGAAGAGAATGACGGTCATTGGGACACCGGTATTTTTGGTACCCAATTGTTGTTCGAAGTACTTTCAGAAAACGGCTTGCACGAGATTGCATATAATGCCCTAAACAAGAAAACTGAACCCAGTTTTGGCTTCTGGCTGGCTGACGGAGCTACCACTACCAGGGAATTTTGGAATAACCAAGGCTCGCATAATCATCCCATGTTCGGTGGTGGGTTGACCTGGTTTTATCGAAAGCTGGCAGGTATGCAAACGGACCCTGAAAACCCGGGCTACCAGCATATTATATTCAATCCTCAACTGATAGATGAAATGTCGTTCGTGAAATATTTCCATGAAACAACCTATGGAACCGCCGGCATACATTGGGAAAAAGGGCAGGACGGGCTTCATATGAATGTGACGGTGCCGGTTGGAAGCACCGCTACAGTTTATGTTCCGGTAAAGAACGGAGAGGAAGTCACCGAGTCAGGATCGCCGCCGGCAAGTTCAGCATATGTGGACTTTGTAGGCCGCGAAGATGGCTATGCAGTTTATAAGGTTAAAAGTGGAGTATATAAGTTTAGAACTCAGCTTTTTCCTAAACAAGAAATATTCTGAAACCGCGGCGGTCACTAAAATAAAAACATCGGCAAGCACCATTTTATGAAATACTATCTCGTCCACCAGGTAATTTGCTCAATCAGGGTTTTAGTAGCTTTCTATTTTGTTCTTCTTGGTAGCTGTCAGTCAGGCTATTCCCCGGATGACGAGATACTCAGTCAATTGCCAGAAACGATCGACTACAATCTGCATGTCAAACCTATTCTTTCCGATCGATGCTATCGATGTCACGGACCGGACAAAAATGCCCGTAAGGCAGACTTGCGATTGGACACTAAAGATGGTTTGTTTAATGAAGCCAGGACAATCGGTAATCACCAGCCCATACAACCTGGGAAACCAAATAAGAGTGAATTAATCAGTCGCATTACCAGTGAAGATCCGGATTATAAAATGCCTCCTGCGGAGTCGAAGTTGTCTCTCGATAAAACTGAAATAGCAATTCTGACAAAATGGATTAAACAGGGCGCGCCGTGGAAACCACACTGGTCTTTTATCCCGCCGGAGAGACCAGATCTTCCAAAGGTTCAGCAATCGGAGTGGCCGAAGAACAGCATCGATTACTTTATACTTGCCAGGCTTGAAAAGGAGGGACTAAGGCCTAATCCACCCGCTGACAAGGATATTCTATTGCGACGTGTAAGCCTGGACCTTACCGGACTGCCGCCTTCAGTAGCAGAAATTGATAGTTTTCTAGAGGATAATGCTCCGGATGCCTATGAAAAAATTGTGGACCGGTTACTGGCCTCTACACAGTTTGGAGAAAACATGGCAGTAGTCTGGTTGGACCTGGCACGATATGCTGATACCCACGGTTACCAGTCTGATTTTTATCGGCCACACTGGCCTTGGCGTGATTGGGTAATTGATGCTTTTAACAAAAACATGAGGTATGATGAGTTTGTAAGCTGGCAACTGGCAGGAGACCTGTTGCCAAACGCCACCCGGGAACAGATTGTAGCCACGGGCTTTAACCGAAACCATCCTCAAAATAATGAAGGAGGTATTGTGGAAGAGGAGTTTAGGGTTGAGTACGTGGCGGACCGTACCCAGACTTTCAGTACGGCTTTCCTTGGACTTACCATGCAGTGCGCCCGTTGCCATGACCACAAGTATGATCCCATCAAACAAAAGGAGTTTTATCAACTGTTTGCGTTCTTTAATAACCTTGCGGAATCAGGGCAGACTACATTTTACCAACCCGATCTCCCCGGCCCCACGCTGTTGCTTCCGGAAGAGGATGTAGCCAAACAAATAGCATATATCCAACAATTAACCCGTGATAAGGAATATGAAATTGTTAAATATAATAAGGATCAACTTGAAGCTTTTATAAATCAGCCGGCCCGACTGCCACGAATTAAAGACAAAATCAGAGGCCAGGTGGCGCACTACCCATTGGAGCAGGTCCGGAATAATCAAATCCCCAACAAAGTGGTTGGAGGTAAATCCGGCAAAATTGTTGACCCGGTTACTTCTAAGGAGGCTCAGGACCCGCCACAAAGTATTGAGGGAAAAGTAGGTAAGGCGCTGATAATCAATGGAGATGATGCGCTTTCATTCCCGGGTGTTGGTAGATTTACACGATCGGATCCATTTTCAATAGGACTATGGGTGAAAATTCCTAATGACATGAAACAAGGAGTTATCTTTCATAGTAACAAGGGGTCAGCAATATATACCTACAAGGGTTATCAGGTATCTGTAGAAGATGGTTTTTTTGATGTGAGAATTGCCCATAACTTCCCTTATAATGCAATCCACCTGATATCCGCAAAACAAATACCCAGAGAAGAATGGATCCACTTGATGTTGACCTATGATGGCTCATCAAAGGCTGCCGGTACCCGGCTGTATCTGAATGGAGTAACTCAAAAAATGGATGTTAGGCGGGACAACTTGTACAAAGATATTGTTTTCCATCCTCCCGGGGGTTCTGGTAAATCTCCGGTAGTAACTCACCTGAAAGTAGGAGCCAGATGGCGTGGCAAAGGATTCACCAATGGACAAGTAGATGAAATAAGAGTCTTTGACCGTGAATTAACAGGACTTGAGGTTAAACTGATTTCAGGAACTTACCGGCAAGAAATGCGGGGTAAAGAAGTTTCTGAATTAACAGAAACTCAAAAGAAAGAACGCTACCAATACTACGCGACCAATAATGATTCACGGTTTATTGCCAAATTACAGGAGCTCGAAGGCTTGCGTAAGCAACAAAACCTATTAGCGGAACCCATTTTCGAGGTCATGGTAATGGACGAGATGGCGGAACCACGGCAGGCATTTATTCTGCAAAGAGGGGCTTACGATCAGCCACTGGAAGCAGTTGAACCAGGAACTCCTGCCAAAGTATTGTCATTCAAAGATGATCTGATGCCGAATCGACTGGGTCTTGCCCAATGGCTCTTTCATCCCAAGAATCCTCTGCCGTCCAGAGTTACCGTTAACAGGTTTTGGCAGCGTTATTTTGGCATTGGCCTGGTTCGCACTGCCGATGACTTTGGCAGTCAGGGTGAACGGCCCAGCCACCCTCTACTGCTGGATTGGCTGGCCACGGAATTTATCGATTCAGGGTGGAACATAAAACAAATGCAAAAGACCATGGTAATGTCTGCTAGTTATCGCCAATCATCTCTGGCAAATTCCGCATTGCTTATGCTGGATCCCGAAAACCGCTTGATCGCGCGAGGACCAAGTGCCAGATTATCAGCCGAGATGATGAGAGACCTGGCCCTTGCTGCTAGTGGACTATTGGTCAAGAAAATAGGCGGACCCTCTGTGAAACCCTATCAACCGGAGGGTTTGTGGGCATTTAATGCGTTTAGTGGGAAGTATGAACAAGATCATGGGGACGATCTCTATCGACGAAGCCTTTATACTTTTTGGAAACGAACCAATCCTCCTCCTTCAATGAATATCTTTGATGCTCCCTCACGTGCTTATTGTGTGGTAAGACGAGAAAAAACAGCTACGCCCCTGCAGGCGCTGGTGCTAATGAATGATCCCCAGTTTTTGGAAGCCTCCAGGGTGTTGGCTGAGCGCATTATTAGTGAAGGTGGCATTTCTGTTGAAAATAAAATTACTTTAGGTTATCGTTTACTGACCGGCAGGCACCCCGGTACTCAAGAAATCGAACTGCTCACCGATCAATACCACGAAGTATGGACACTATATAGCAAGGACCAGAAGAAGGCCTCAAGTTTGATAGCCATTGGCGAATTTCCCTTGAAAAAGTTGATTGATAAAACGGAACTTGCTGCTTATAGCCAAGTTATGTCCACCATTATGAATTTTGATGCAACCACCATGAAAAGATGAACTATGACTTGTTGTCAAAATTATAATCACTATTTTACCAGGAGGGAGTTCTTGGCAAGAACTGGCATGGGACTGGGCGCTGCAGCCCTGGGGTCTTTACTTAACCCTGGTGAAATATTTGCTAACCGCTCTGTATTGCCTGGTGGGTCAGGGAAAGGGATCATGGGCAAACCGCATTTCCCTCCAAAGGCCAAAAGAATCATTTTTCTACATCAGAGTGGCGCCCCCTCCCAATTGGACCTTTTCGACTACAAGCCGTTATTGAATAAACTAAACGGTGAGCAGCTACCGGACTCAGTCCGTCAGGGACAACGGTTGACCGGTATGAGCGCTGGACAGTCTTCTCTTGCCCTGGCAGGATCTCAGTTTTCCTTTAATCAGTATGGCAACAGCAGGGCCTGGGTTAGTGAACTAATGCCCCATACTGCAGCAGTAGTAGATGAGCTTTGCTTCGTGAAATCCATGTTTACGGAAGCCATTAATCATGACCCTGCCATTACTTTTATTCAAACCGGTTCACAAATCGCCGGCCGTCCCAGTATTGGTTCCTGGTTGCATTATGGTCTGGGAAGTGACAATGACAACCTGCCTTCATTTATCGTTTTGGTAACCAAGAATAAAGGGGGTCAACCATTATATGCCCGGTTGTGGGGTAATGGATTCCTGCCATCAAGACATCAAGGAGTACAGTTCCGGTCTGGTAAGGACCCGGTGCTGTTTCTAAATAATCCGGAGGGTTTAAGTAACACTGATAGGGGTAAAATGCTTCAATACCTCAAACGTCTGCATGAATTGGAATTAGAATCTATTGGTGACCCTGAACTAAATAATAAAATTTCACAATATGAAATGGCCTATCGCATGCAGACCTCAGTGCCTGAAGCGCTCGATTTATCAAACGAACCGGAATGGGTTTTTGACTTATACGGACCGGATGCACGAGAACCTGGAACATTCGCAGCAAATTGTCTGATGGCCCGGCGGTTAGCTGAAAGAGGGGTTAAGTTCATACAACTTTATCATCAGGGTTGGGACCAGCATTTGAAGTTGCCTGAGGGTATCAAAGTCCAGGCAAAGGAAACAGATCAGGCCTCGGCTGCACTGGTGAAAGACCTTAAGCAAAGAGGATTACTGGAGGACACACTGGTGATTTGGGGAGGTGAGTTCGGCCGGACCGCTTATTCTCAGGGAAAGTTGACTAAAAATGACTATGGTCGCGATCATCATCCAAATTGTTTTACCCTATGGATGGCTGGAGCAGGCGTAAAATCAGGATTTAACTACGGACAAACAGATGAATTTGGATACAACATCGTATCAAATCCCGTACATGTTCATGACTTTCAGGCCACCTTATTGCACCTGCTAGGAATAGATCATAAACGATTGACCTTTAAGCATCAGGGCAGATATTACAGGCTTACTGACGTTCACGGGAATGTGGTTAATGATTTGTTTAGTTGATAATGGATATTCAGCCCGGATCATGCATTAGACTTCGTAGTTGATTAAGGTCCGGTAGATTTCTATTGCATAAGCGGGTTCAATATTGATAAAACGCCAAATTTATTGTACCTTTTAAAGTTGCAATAACTAATATTTCAGACTAAAACACCTAAAACCAAATACTATGAATTTTGCTGGCAGAAGAAAAGAAACCCCCCAAACGCGGGCTATGAGTTTCCCTACCATCGATAAGATCATGGCCCGGGACGAAATTACCCTGACCCCTGACCAGCCAATTAATGATGCCATTACTGTTTTGCTGGAGCACAAGGTCACTGGAGCGCCGGTGCTGGACAAGAACCGGAAAATAATTGGCATGATCACCGAAAAAGATTGCCTGAGGGTGCTCATTGATAGCGCCTATCACAATATGCCTTTCTCAGATAAGAACGTATCTGTTTACATGTCGCCTGTGGTAAAAACAGTTACTACAGAGCATGATCTTCTGGATGTTGCAAATGAGTTCCTAACCACAAATTTCAGAAAATTTCCTGTAGTATATAAGGGAACACTTGTGGGTCAGGTAAGCCGGAGAGATGTGCTTAGGGCCATAGCTGAAATGAACAATACTACCTGGTAAATTGAGATCTGAGATCTCAGATCTCAGATCTCGGCCACGGGGCCGCGTGATTTTGTTATCGCGATTTTTTTACTAAATTATATTTTACTAACCAGACACTTATTTCCACAATTTAAAGTAAAGGTGTTTATATGGGATCATTGTTACTTTTGTTGATCTACGCAATCCTAATCGTAACAATTCCTGTTGGTACTATTATTTTGTCCCGTGTGCTTGGTCAAAAAAGCCCAAACCCCTCTAAGGATGAACCATATGAATCAGGTATTCCGGTTACCGATTCTGCCCGTCTACGTTTTCCTTCAGGATTTTATTTGGTGGCTATGTTCTTTGTTATTTTCGATTTGGAGGTGGTTTTTATATTTAGCTGGGCCGTAGCATTTAGGGATGTGGGTTGGGCCGGATATTTCACAGTTCTGGTATTTGTACTGATACTGGCGGTGGTTTTGGTATATGAATGGCGCATTGGGGCATTGGACTTTGGACCTCAGGGTAAGAAAATTCTACAGGCGTATAAAAAAATGAACAAATGAAGTGGTGGCTTAGTGATACCCGTTCTACCGTAAGAAAGATAAGAGGCACAAGTTCCTATGAGGAAGCCCTGCAAAAGAATATTGCACTTGCCAAGTTACAGGATCTGGTGGCATGGTCACGTAAGAGTTCCACATGGCCTTTCGGTTTTGGTTTGTCCTGTTGCTTTGTGGAGATGGCCACAAGTCTGACCAGTAAATACGATATTGCCAGATTTGGCGCTGAAGTGATAAGAGGCTCTCCACGGCAGGCAGACGTGATGATAATAGCGGGAACAGTTTTTCTCAAAATGGCACCGGTGATCAAACGGTTGTATGATCAAATGATGGAGCCAAAGTGGGTAATCTCAATGGGTGCCTGTGCAAATTCTGGAGGCATGTATGACATCTATAGTGTAGTACAGGGAGTAGACAGCATATTGCCGGTAGATGTATATGTTCCGGGATGTCCTCCACGACCGGATGCATTTATGCAGGGATTGGTGATGCTTACGGAGATGATTGGGAATGAAAAGAGACCGCTAAGTTGGACTATTGGGCCACAGGGGGTTTATCAGCCTGAAAAGACCTCACAAAAAGATTTGAAAAAAGAAGATCGCATAAGTATGAAACAAATAACTCCTCCGGACCAAATAAAAAGTTCTTGAATACCTTTGAATAGATGGTAAAAGAATTGAACGACAAATTTGGTGCAGATAGTTTTCGGAAGGAAGAAACCACCGATAATATCCTGACCCTCCATACCAAGCAGGAACTGGTTGGCGATGTTCTGACCTTTCTGAAGAAAGGGATTACCAACCCTTTTTCAATGCTCTACGATCTAACGGCCATTGACGAGAGAAATCGAAAAAGCAGCAACGGTGAAATTGATCATTCTTTCACGCTGGTATATCACTTGCTTTCATTCGATCGTAACCAGGACATTCGCATAAAGGTAGACCTTAAAGATGAGTTTCCCACTCATCCCTCAATTACCGGTTTGTGGCCAATGGCCAACTGGTATGAGCGGGAGGTCTATGATATGTTTGGAATTACCTTTACCGGACATCCCCATCTCCGGCGCATACTAATGCCTCAAAATTGGAAGGGGCACCCTTTACGAAAGGAACATCCTGCAAGGGCCACAGAGATGGAGCCGTTCGAATATACCGATGACTACCTGAAGGAACAGGTGGAGGAATACGAGTTTATACCTGAAGATTGGGGAATGGAGCGTGTTGGGAAAGACACTGATTTTATGTTCCTGAATTTGGGCCCGCAGCATCCCGGGACGCATGGAGTTTTACGACTGGTACTTCAATTGGAAGGGGAAAATATTGTTGACATTGTACCTGACATAGGTTTTCATCATCGCGGCGCTGAAAAAATGGCGGAACGGCAGACCTGGCACACATTCATTCCTTACACAGACCGGATCGATTACCTGGGAGGAGTTATGAATAATCTGCCCTATGTACTGGCTGTTGAAAAATTGGGCGATATTGATGTTCCCGATCGGGCACAGGTCATCCGGGTGATGATGTGTGAATTGTTCCGGATCGCCAGTCATCTGGTATGGTATGCAACCTTTGCCCAGGACCTTGGGCAGCTTTCCCCGGTATTTTATATGTTCTCTGATAGGGAAAAGGCTTTTGACATTGTCAGCGCTATTTGTGGTGCCAGGATGCACCCTAACTGGTTTCGGATTGGCGGGGTGGCCCAGGACCTGCCTGAAAGATGGGAATCCCTTTTTCATGATTTCATTCAGTATATGTACAAAAGAATAACCGAGTATGACAAAATGGTACTTGGTAACAGGATATTCCAGGCACGTACCAAGGGTATCGGTATTTATACCAAGGAGGAAGCAATCGAATGGGGAGTCACAGGGCCGGGACTAAGGGCCTGCGGATTTGACTGGGACTTTCGAAAAAAAAGACCCTATTCCGGCTATGATCAATTTGATTTTGAGATTCCGGTGGCTGCCAATGGCGATTGTTATGACAGGGCCCTGGTTAGGGTAGAGGAAATGCGTCAAAGCCTGCGGATCATTGAACAATGTATAAAGCAAATGCCGGGAGGTGCTTACCAATCGGATCATCCCAAGGCCACCCCCCCAAATAAGGCCCATACTATGAAAGATATTGAAACACTCATTACTCATTTTTTGAACGTGAGTTGGGGTCCGGTGATTCCTAAAGGAGAGGCATTTGTTGGTATCGAGGCAACTAAAGGTAATAACGGTTACTATCTCATTAGCGACGGGGGTACTGCTCCTTATCGGGCCCGAATCCGCACTCCTTCTTTCCCGCACATGCAGATGGTACCTTTTATTAGTAAGGGTTACACTGTGGCTGATTTGCTGGTCATAATTGGTAGTGTGGATTTTGTGCTGGCAGATATTGATAGATGACATGTTAACAGAAAAAGAAATAGAAAAGATAGACCGGGAACTGGATCATTTGCCACACCGGAGCGCGGCCTGTATTGAGGCGTTAAAGGTGGTTCAGGAAGAACGGGGTTGGATATCCGATGATAGCATAAAAATGATAGCAGACTACCTTGAAATGTCTTCTGAAGAAGTAGATAGTGTGGCCACTTTTTACAATTTGATATTTAGAAGACCGGTAGGAAGACATGTAATACTGTTGTGCGATAGTATTAGCTGCTGGGTGCTTGGCTATGAGAAAATACTGGCCCATCTAAAAACCAAACTCGATCTGGAATGGGGTGCCACCGCCGCTGACAACCGATTCACGCTGTTGCCCATCCCATGTCTGGGAACTTGTGATCATGCTCCGGCAATGATGATCGACAATGATTTGCATCAGGACCTTACAGAAGAAAAAATTAATGAAATATTGGACCAGTATAAATAAATGGAAAAGCCCTTAACTCACATGATTCGACCCAATGGGCAGCCACCCAGTTTGAGTGAATATGAAAAACTGGGGGGGTATGGTGCGTTGAAAATGGCGCTGCGCATGAGTCCGGGTGAGGTAACGCAGCAGGTAAAAGAGTCCGATTTGCAAGGGCGAGGTGGGGCAGGTTTTTCTACAGGTATCAAATGGAGTTTTGTTCCTATGGGTGATGATGCTTCTGATATTAAATATCTGATCGTGAATGGGGATGAAATGGAACCCGGTACTTTCAAGGATCGATTATTACTAGAGGGCAATCCGCATCAAATGATTGAGGGAATCATCATAAGCGCTTATGCCATACAGGCTAAAAAGGCCATCATATTTCTTCGATGGGCTTATAAATCTTCAGCTAAACGGTTGTTGACGGCCATTGGAGAATCTAAAGAAGCAGGGTATATTGGAGCAAATATTCTTAATAGCGGATTTGATATAGAAATAACCGTCCACACCAGTGTGGGTCGGTATATGTGCGGTGAAGAGACCGCGCTGTTGAGTGCTTTAGAGGGGAAAAGGGCAATTCCCCGTGCCAAGCCTCCATTTCCACAAATCAGTGGATTGTTTGGCAAGCCAACCATTGTAAATAACGTAGAAACTTTGTGTTGTGTCCCCCACATAATTGATAAAGGAGCCGATTGGTTCAAGGGTTTGAGCAATGGTGATGGGGGAGGTACAAAACTCTATGGTGCCAGCGGCAGGGTGAATACTCCTGGTATCTACGAATTACCATTGGGAACTCCACTGAGAGAATTGGTTGAGGAACACGCCGGGGGTATGCAGGATGGCTATCAGTTTCGTGCCGCACTTCCCGGTGGCGCTTCCACTGATTTCTTAACCACTGATCATTTTGATGTAAAAATGGATTTTAAATCGGTCAGTGAATGTGGCAGCCGGTTAGGTACGGGAACCATCATCGTATTGGATGACCGGACATGTCCGGTTGGTTTTACCCACAATCTTGAGCATTTCTTTGCACAGGAGTCATGCGGCTGGTGTACTCCATGCCGTGAAGGATTACCCTGGGTGGAGCGGATACTTAAATCCATTGAAGATGGTGAAGGCCGGGAGGGTGATCTGGATATCCTTCTTGAGCATACTACCGGCTTGGGACCGGGCATGACGTTCTGTGCATTGGCGCCAGGGGCCATGGCACCGCTTCAAAGTGCGTTGAAATATTTTAAAGAAGACTTTCAATTACACATTAAAGAAAAAAAATGCCCCTACGGGGAAAACTGATGTCACAAATTTGGGTAGACGGTAAAGTATTTAAGGTTGACAAAGACAAGAACCTGTTGGAAACCATCCTTTCTCTGGGTTTTGATCTTCCTTATTTTTGTTGGCATCCTGCTTTGGGATCTGTAGGCTCGTGCCGACAGTGCGCCGTCCGAAAATATCAGGGCAAAGAAGACCAACAAGGACAGATCGTAATGGCCTGTATGGAGCCTGTATTGGATGATCTTCATATTTCAATTGATGAAAAAGAGGTTGCCGTTTTCAGAAAGAACGTAATTGAATGGTTGATGGTTAACCACCCACATGACTGTCCGATCTGTGATGAAGGCGGTGAATGTCACCTGCAAGATATGACAGTGATGGCTGGCCATAGCTATCGAAGGTTCCGCTATAAAAAGCGCACACATAAAAACCAGGACCTTGGTCCTTGCATCAATCATGAAATGAATCGCTGCATTCAGTGTTATCGGTGTGTCCGGTTCTACAACGACTATGCCGGCGGGGATGATTTACAGGTATTTGCAGCCCATGATCATGTTTACTTTGGGCGCCATGAAGATGGGACCCTTGAAAGTGAATTTAGCGGTAACCTGGTGGAAGTATGTCCGACCGGCGTATTTACCGACAAAACCCTTAAAGACCATTATACCCGAAAATGGGACCTTACATCTGCACCCTCGGTGTGCCACCATTGTAGCCTGGGATGTAATATATTGGCTGGAGAGCGTTATGGCTCACTGCGTAGAATCCTCACCCGTTTCAATGCGGAGGTAAACGGCTATTTTATTTGTGACCGTGGCCGGTTTGGGTATGATTTTGTAAATGGGGAAGAAAGGATCCGTAGTGCCGCCTTTAAAATTTCTGGAGAGTGGAAAAATCTAAAAAAGAACCAAGCGCTGGATCAGCTGAAAAAAATAGCTGGAAATGGCAAAATTATGGGCGTTGGATCACCCAGGGCATCAGTAGAATCCAATTATGCATTACGGTCACTGGTTGGCGAAGATAACTTTTATAACGGGATGTCTGCTAAGGAAAACCAGTTGACACAGCAAGCGCTGGATTTTTTACAGCACGGTCCGGTAAAAACCCCGTCATTAAAAGAAATAGAAAGCTGTGATGCGGTGATCATCATCGGAGAGGACGTTACCAACACTGCCCCCTTGATCGATCTCGCTTTAAAGCAATCGGTGCTGGTACAGCCTTTGAGAGAACTTGAAAAGATTGGAGTTCCCCCCTGGAATGATTCAGCGGCACGAGATTATATTCAAGACCAAAAAGGGCCGCTATATGTACTCACTCCTCAGGAAACCAAGTTGGATCAAATTGCCACAAGGTGTTTCCGGGGCAGTCCGGATGAACTTTCGCGCATGGTAATGGCAATCGGCGGTCAACTGGATGCTGGTATAGCGGTTGAAGGCCAAACAAACCATGAACCGGAGGTTTTACAAGAGATTGTCAATGCATTGGTGCAAGCGAAACGACCATTAGTAATAACCGGAACAAGCCTGGGCAGTACCGCTATTTTGAATTCGTCGATAAACCTGGCGAATGCGCTGCATCAGCGTAATAGTAGCGTCTGCATTAGTTTGGTTTTCCCTGAATGTAATAGTTTGGGTACTGGGTTGATGGAAAAAAAGGGACTGGAAGAGGCCATAAAATCTAAAATTCAATATAAAACTCTTGTTGTTCTGGAGAACGACCTGTATCGCCGCCAAACTCCCGCCCACATAAATAAATTTTTAGATAAGTTCGAAAACATTATTGTTCTGGACCACACCCGAAGCCGCACTACTTCAAAAGCGGATCTGCTATTGGCCGCCGGGACTTTTGCTGAAGCCGACGGAACCCTGGTAAACAACGAAGGCAGGGCCCAACGTTTTTTTCAGGTGCAGGCAGCAGATGAAGAGGTGCAGGAAAGTTGGAGATGGATGCTTCAGGCAGGAAAACTGCTGGGAAACCAGCCACTGGAAGGAGTGAATGGATTAGACGAGCTGATTCTGAGCATCGAAAACCAACTCGAACAGTTTAAAGGAATTGTCGAAGCTGCACCTTCCTCACAACACAGAATTAACGGTCAAAAAATAAGTAGAGCAACGCATCGATACAGTGGACGGACCGCCATGTTTGCAGATATTCAAGTAGTTGAGCCTAGACCCCCGCAAGACCCGGATAGCCCGCTAAGTTTTACCATGGAAGGTTATAGTGGAATACCGCCGCAGTCAGCAACTTCATTCTATTGGAGTCCCGGATGGAATTCGGCGCAGGCCATTAATAAGTTCAGGAACGAGATCGATAATGGCAGGCAGCAGGGTGGCAATGGAGTGAGGTTGATTGAACCATCAAATGAAAGGAAATTCCACTATCTGGAATGCATACCCGGAGACATCCCTGAGTCAGGAGAATGGAAATTGGTCCCCTTGCACCACATTTTTGGTACTGAGGAATTGAGTATAAAATCTACAGCAATTTCAGATAGAAGCCAGGGGCCTTCGTTGACTATGAATGAAGCACAAGCAGGTAATCTGAATGTAGTGGCTGGTGAGCATATAACGGTGATTTCCGGGTCCGTGAAAATAACCCTGCCTGTTAGCATACAATCGGATTGGCCAAAAGGCCACCTGGGTATTTCTGTAGGTTTTGAAGAAACAGTATCCATAGACCTGGATTCGATGGTTCAATTGGAAAAAAGTGAGAAGAATGAAGGTTGAATTCTCAGATATATTGATCGTTTTACTCATTATCACGGTCCTACAAGTATTGGCTATGTTTCTTATATGGTTGGAACGTAGGGTATTAGGGTTATGGCAGGACAGGCTTGGTCCAAATCGAGTAGGACCGGCCGGTCTGCTGCAACCGGTTGCCGATATGATTAAGATTTTTTTTAAGGAAGATTGGGTGCCTCCATTTGCAGATAAAGGGATCTTTATTATTGCGCCAGGGATTATTGTAACTACTACTCTATTGAGTTTTGCCATAATTCCCTTTGCTCCCGGTATTATAATTGCGGACCTGAGTATCGGCATTCTCTTCTTTCTTGCTTTGTCATCACTTGGCGCATATAGCCTCATTTTAGGTGGGTGGGCCTCAAATAACAAATTTGCCTTGCTTGGGGCTATGAGAGGGGCCTCCCAGATGATCACTTACGAAGTGTTTATGGGCCTGTCTATTTTGGGCGTAGTAATGTTAAGTGGCAGTTTTAGCTTAAAAACAATTGTACTGGCCCAACAAGAAATGTGGTTTGTGGTTCCTCAGTTTGTGGGGTTTGTTATTTTTCTTATTGCCGGCATCGCGGAAACCCACCGTTTACCGTTTGATATTCCTGAAGCCGAAAGCGAACTTGTTGCCGGATATCATGTTGAGTATTCAAGTATGAAATTTGGCCTGTTCTTCCTGGGAGAGTATCTGGGGATCACGCTGGTTTCCGTATTAATTGTTACCCTCTTTTTCGGTGGCTGGCTGGGACCTGACTTTCTTCCGCCGGTTGTTTGGTTGACCCTGAAAACATTTGTATTCCTTCTTTTTTTTATTTTGTTGAGGGCAGCGCTTCCAAGGCCTCGATACGACCAGTTACTGGCCTATGGATGGAAAATATTGCTTCCACTTACCTTGATAAACCTGATGGTAACAGGTGCACTGGTATTGTATTTAGATAACGTTTAATGACAGGCCTATGTTAAGTATTTTAAGAACCATGTGGTTAACATTTCTTCATCTGTTCCAAAAGAACGTAACCATTGAATATCCTGATGAAAAGGTTGAGCTGCCACCAAGGTATCGGGGCAGAATTGTATTAACCAGGGACCCCGACGGAGAAGAACGTTGTGTGGGTTGCTATTTGTGTGCGGTGGCCTGTCCCGTTGATTGTATATCATTACAGGCCACAGAGGATGAACATGGTCGGAGGTATCCTGAGTTCTTTAGGATCAATTTTTCCAGATGTATTTTCTGTGGTTACTGTGAAGAGGCTTGCCCGACTTATGCTATTCAGTTGATCCCAGATGTCGAGATGGCCGAGTATGATCGGCAGCACATGGTATACGAGAAAGAAGATCTTACCATAGATGGTGAAGGAAAATATCATGGATATAACTTTTACCGGGAGGCAGGGTTGGCTATAAAAGGTAAAGAAAAAGGTGACGGTGATAATGAGCATCCTCCGGTAGATATTAAAAGTTTAATTCCATAAAATGAATGTAGTATTCTACATAGCAGCTGCTATAGCAGTTTTCTCCGCGGTAATGGTGATTACCCGTTACAACGCGGTTCATGCGCTGGTTTACCTGGTAGTATCATTATTGTCTGTTGCGGTGATTTTCTACTTATTAGGAGCGCCGTTTGCCGCTGTTTTGGAAGTGATCATATATGCCGGGGCCATTTTGGTGCTCTTCATATTCGTGATAATGATGCTGCATGTAGGTGAAAAATCTGTCAACCAGGAGAAGCAGTGGCTGAAATTATCAATGTGGATTGGCCCGGGCTTGTTGGTATGTATTCTACTGGTTGAAATACTGTACCTGATTTCCATTCAAAGTATCGACGATGGTGCAGGAAAGGTAGTGGATGCTAAGCAAGTGGGACTTGCACTATATGGGCCTTATATGATAGCGGTAGAACTGGCAGCGATATTGTTGTTGGCTGGAATTGTAGGCGCTTATTATTTAGGGAAAGAAAAGACTCAGGTTTTGCATCGGTTCTTAAAACAGCAGGAAAATGGTTGACGTTCCATTAACCCACGGAATTGCTTTGGCAGTGGTGCTCTTTCTGGTAGGACTGGTAGGTCTTCTTACCAGAAAGAACATTTTGTTCATGTTAATGTCGGTAGAGATCATGCTTAATGCTGCGGGTCTGACATTCATTATAGGATCAACTCGATGGGGACAAGCGGACGGACAGGTGATGTTTATCTTTATACTGTCCATGGCAGCGGCGGAAGTGGCCGTAGGACTGGCCCTGATCCTGCAGTTTTACAAGAAGTTTAATACACTTGATGTGGATGCCGCCAGTAAGTTGAAAGGATGATTTTGGCAGATTTATTATGGATCATCGTCGCAATGCCCTTTGCCATATTTTTGGTACTTGCCTTCTTTGGAAATAAACTCTCTACCAACCTGACTGCCATTATTGCTGTTTCCGGCACAGGGACCTCAGCTTTACTGACGATTTTATTGGGCTGGTCTTTCCTGAGCGCACCGCCTGAGGATTACAGCCTCAGCTCACAACTTTGGGAATGGATGAATACCGGAGGATTAGTTACTTCGGTGTCTCTGCGTCTCGATACCCTGTCACTGGTGTTCATCTTTGTGATCACCTTTATCGGTTTCCTTATTTTAGTCTATTCAACGGAATTTATGAAGAACGAAGATGGCTATGCCCGTTTCTTCGCATACATGAACCTTTTTATAGGCTCCATGCTGATATTGGTTTTGGCGGACAATCTTCTTTTACTCTACCTGGGTTGGGAGGGGGTAGGTCTTTGCAGTTACTTATTGATCGGTTTCTGGTACAAAGACCCGGTCAATGGTTATGCCGCCCGCAAGGCTTTCATTATGACCCGGATTGGAGACACTGCTTTAATCATAGGGCTGTTCTTGCTTTTCACCGAATTTGGCACTTTGAATATTGCAGATATTTTATCGGCCGCTCCCGAAAAATGGGCTTCCGGCGATCCAACTGCCAGGTTGGCGGCTTTTCTGTTATTGGGAGGGGCAGTAGGTAAATCAGCGCAGCTGCCGTTACAGACCTGGCTGCCCGATGCCATGGCCGGTCCCTCTCCAGTTAGCGCCTTAATTCATGCAGCTACCATGGTGACCGCAGGCGTTTATTTAATCGCACGGACGCATACAATTTTTGAATTGGCCCCTATTGCGCAATGTGCGGTAGCTATTATTGGCGCAACCACCTTACTGGTGGCTGGTTTTAGTGCCTTGACACAATCGGACATTAAAAGAGTTCTGGCCTATTCCACCATGAGCCAAATTGGTTATATGTTTCTGGCCCTGGGCGTAGGCGCGTGGTCAGCAGCCGTTTTTCATTTCATGATCCATGCCTTTTTTAAGGCCCTTTTGTTCCTGGGGGCCGGCGCCATTATTATGGTTCTTCATCATGAACACAATATGTTCAAAATGGGTGGCTTGTATAAAAAACTGCCGGTGATTTTTTGGACCTTCCTTATCGCATCAGCATCATTGGCTGCACTGCCGCTCATATCAGCTGGTTTTTATAGCAAGGATTTGATTCTTTGGGAGACATTTGCAAGTACAGCAGGAGGCACTCAACTTTGGTTTCTGGGATATGTCGGGGCCTTTATCACAGCATTATATACCGCTCGAATGGTATTTGTCACATTTTTTGGTCCCACTGGCATAGAGCCCACGCAGCGGCCCGGATTGCTTATCACACTGCCTTTGGTGGTCCTTGCATTGTTTTCGTTTGCCGGTGGATTCATTGAATTGCCTCATACCCTAGGCCACGTACAGGTGTTTTCAGGCTTCATACACCATACATTACCCCATCTGGAAATCGGGGATGTTGCTGAAAGCAGCGAGTTGATACTACAGATCATTACCGGTTTGACCAGCCTGATAGCAGTGGGAGCAGCTTATGTTTTATATGTCCGAAGAAGAATTTGGACTGATAGTATAAAAAAATCTAAACTGGTAACTCAGCTACATAGTTTTTGGAAGGCAGGCTGGGGATTTGACACAGCTTACGAGAATATTTTGGTCAGGCCGGTTGTGTACTTGTCCCGAATCAATAAGAATGATGTTGTGGATCTAATTCCCCTTGGCCTTTCAAAAGCAATGCTCTATTTCAATAATGTATTGGTGTACTCTCAAAATGGGAAACTACGCTGGTACATGGCGGTCATTACCCTGGGTGCTATATTAACATTAACCATTTCAATTTTGCTATGATCCTGGCTGGACTCATATTTACCTTACTCATCGGCGGACTATTTGCCGGCCTGCTTGAACGACAGTTTAAAGGAATTGCTAAATGGATAAGTCTGCTGGCATTGCTGATTGATATGGGCCTGCTTATCCGGATATGGTTTGGTTACTCTAAAGATTTCCTTATTGGAACCAGCGAAAAAATGTACCTGGTGCTAAGAAAGCCTTGGATACCTGAGTTTGGCATTGAATTTCATCTGGAACTTGATGGTCTGGGTTTGGTAATGGTTATGCTGACCGGTTTTCTGGGGTTGATCTCCGTGCTGGTTTCATGGAGTCAAATTAAAGAAAAGGTCGGGTTCTATTACCTTAACCTACTCTGGACACTGGCGGGTATCATGGGGGTATTTCTGGCTTTTGACTTTTTCCTCTTTTATCTTTTTTGGGAAGTGATGCTGGTACCCATGTACTTCCTTATTAGTATCTGGGGCAGTACCAACAGGACCTATGCCGCCTACAAGTTCTTTATCTACACCCAGCTTGGTGGTTTACTGATGTTACTTTCCCTTTTGGGCCTGTATTTCATTCAAGGGGCTGAGAGCGGCGTATATACATTTGACTATTGGAAATTGTTGGAGACCTCCATAGGCCCTGCACACTCTTCCTGGTTGATGTTTGGGTTTATCATCGCGTTTTTCATCAAATTACCGGTTTTACCTTTTCACAATTGGCTGCCAGATGCGCACAGTGAAGCGCCTACCGCAGGTAGTGTGATCCTGGCTGGATTATTATTGAAGACGGGGGCTTATGGACTGCTGCGGTTTGTAATTCCGTTTTTTCCCGAAGCTGCTCAATCATTCGCATTGCCTGCAATGATCCTGGGAGTTTGTGGAGTTTTGTATGGAGCTAAGTTGGCGTTCGCCCAAACGGATATCAAGAGACTGGTGGCCTACACCAGTGTATCACATATGGGATTTGTGCTCATTGGCATATTTGCTTTTAATACACTGGCCATGCAAGGAGTGATTATGCAGTTGGTTGCTCATGGCCTAAGTACTGGAGCTCTGTTTATTTTGGCCGGAATACTTTATGAGAGAACGGGAACCCGGGACCTGGAAAAACTTGGTGGACTATGGGCCAGCGTACCCCGGATGGGCGCTGCCGGGTTAATTCTGGTTTTGGCCTCTTTGGGACTGCCGGGGTTAGCAAATTTTGTAGCGGAGTTTATGATACTTGCAGGCACCTTTGCCACCTCAAAGATGATAGCTGTTATTGCCGCCCTGGGTCTGGTTGGGGCCGCAATATATTCTCTAAGGATCATGCAGAAAATATTTTTTGGGGCAGAAAAATCAAAGACTTCAATCAGTGATCTCAACCCTTTGGAGACCATCATTATTGCTGCTGTCATATTCATTCTTTTGTTCCTGGGATTGTATCCAAGTCCTGTAACAAAAACCGTGGCGCCATCCGTTCAAGAGATTATTTCAATTACTGAAAAAGTTAAGACAAGTGAGGTTGATCAATTATTATATGAAGAAATAAAAGTAGAGGTTACTAATGGAGATAATTGATTTTACCTACTTAATACCTCTTATTATACTGGCCTGTGCACCGGTGGTGTCACTGATGGCTATTGCTATCTACAGGAACCATCTAATGACTTTTTCATTGGCAGTGGTTTCCATAATAATATTCCTTGCTTGTACCATTCAGCAGTGGTCGGTCCTTCCTGAAGCCCACAATGTGGCTGACTTATTGATGATTGATAGCTTTTCACTCTTCTACCTGCTGTTATTGGGTGGTGCCGGTTTGGTTATCCTGTTTATTTCCTACCCGTACCTGTGCCAGCACACCGAGGTCAGGGAAGAATACTATGTATTATTCCAAACAGCCTTATTCGGGGCTTCTATTCTGGTGACCAGCGTAAACTTTGTCTCTCTTTTTCTGGGGTTGGAAATTCTCACTATTAGTCTATATTCTTTGATCGCCTATACGCGGACCTGGGAAAGTTCTATAGAGGGTAGTTTGAAGTATCTTATTTTGGCCGCGGCATCTTCAGCTTTTCTGCTTTTTGGAATGGCGCTTATTTATATCGAAACCGGCACACTGGTATTCTCGAACTTAGGACAGGCATTCCAGAGCATGGGGTCCCTGTCAACCGCCGGGATGGCAATGATGCTGGTAGGAATAGGCTTTAAGCTGGCGTTGGTGCCATTCCATACCTGGACCCCTGACATATATCAGGGGGCTCCGGCACCGGTCAGTGCGCTTATCGCTTCCATCTCAAAGGGCAGTATGGTAGCGGTTTTACTACGCTTTTTATACGCCACGGCAGGTCTGGAGATTGGTTGGTTGGTATGGACCTTGAGCCTGATGGCCATTGCCTCGATGCTGGTGGGAAGTCTGCTTGCGTTGCGCCAGACTAATATTAAAAGGCTGCTGGCATATTCCAGCATTGCTCATCTTGGATATATCCTCATGGCCATAATAGCAAAATCAGACCTCTCCCTGGAGGCGGTAAACTTTTATCTGGTGGCCTACTTTATTTCCATTATTGGGGCATTTGGAAGCCTGTCCATATTTTCAACCACAGATGGTGAAATAGACGAAATTGAGGACCTTCGAGGGATGTTTTGGACCCGTCCGGTACTCTCCATTATATTCAGCGCTATGTTTTTCTCCCTGGTGGGCATTCCGCTTACCGCCGGTTTCATAGGAAAGTTCTATGTATTGTGGGCTGCCATCAACGATGGTTTATGGTTGCTGGTTGTCGCGCTGGTTATCAGCAGTGTAATTGGTCTTTATTATTACCTGAGGGTCATTAATACCATGCTTTCACCCATTGGAGAGCAAACCCCACGTACTGCCAGTGCCGGAATTTCTAAAATGGGAATAGTGGTATTGTCGGTGTTGGGAATATTGGTGATTTGGTTTGGTGTTTTTCCCTCCGGATTGATTGAGCTAATTCGATCCGTGAGTGTGAGTTTTTAGCTGTTAATTCAACCTGCAATTCGTACTTCGTAATTCGTACCTCGTAATTAAA
>Ga0114949_10000410_pt1 | contig 22471 bp, 16 predicted proteins | sample N074metaG_FD_83505 | JGI IMG/M metagenome (GOLD analysis project Ga0114949, IMG submission 83505) | Deep subsurface microbial communities from Kermadec Trench to uncover new lineages of life (NeLLi) - N074 metaG | ecosystem: Environmental > Aquatic > Marine > Ocean trench > Sediment | place...
AGAGCGAGTATCGCGGCATCCATGGGTCGCCCACACATCGATTACCCGACTGCCGACGGGTGTGTTGATTCTGGGCATTAGCGAGCGTGTGCCCGTTGCTCAGGTATTGAGTCCTACCGGGAGACCCGCTTTCTATCTGGATAGAGATGGGTATCCCATGCATCCGTCCGACTCAACGTCGTACGACGTGCCTCTATTGAGCGGATATCCGTACGAATTTCACCCGGCAAATCCGTCTTCGGACGATCAAACGCTAAGATTCCTCGCTGCACTCGCAAGCGAGTGGGACCACGCCGGTATTCTTATCTCAGAAATTGTACTTCGCGAGGGGGAAGTCTGGCTCTGGCTTGAGCCGTCCGGGCGACACGGTTCGACACCCGTCCGCCTGGGTACTGACCGTTTCGACGAAAAACTCAAACGACTTGCGGCGTTCTGGTCGCAAAGGATGGAAGGAAGCCAGGACCGAGAGTTTAAGTTGATCGACCTTCGTTTTTCCAGCCAGATCATTTCCCGTGAGGAGAAGTGGGACATCCCCATTCAATTCTCGGACCCATTAAGAATGAAAGACCATGAATGAGAGAATTGTAGTTGGACTCGATATCGGGACGACCAAAGTATGCGCTGTGGTCGCATCGACGGATGAACTCGAACGTGTAAATGTATTGGGTGTAGGTGTCGCCCCATCAGACGGCCTGAATCGCGGTGTGGTCGTGAATATTGATCGGACCGTTTCCGCGGTGCAGCAAGCCATCGAAGAAGCAGAGCGAAAGGCTGGAGTTGATGTGCGAAACGTGATCGTCGGCATTGCCGGTGACCACGTTCAGAGTTTTCAATCCAGGGGTGTCGTTACCATTTCTAACAAGGACGGAGAAATTACGGACAGCGATGTCCAGCGACTTTTGGATGATACGACGCACGTGGCAATGCCCGCCGACCGTGAAATCCTCCACGTGATCCCACAGGAATTTATCGTAGACGGACAGGACGGTGTTGCCGACCCGATCGGCATGTCCGGGGTCCGTTTGGAGGCCAACGTGCATATCATTACGGGCCTTGTCTCGGCGGCCAAGAACATCTATCGGTGTATTCAGAAGGCTGGGTATCACGTAGATGATATTGTCCTTGAACCACTGGGTTCATCGTTCGCAGTCTTGCACCCTGACGAAAAAGAGGTTGGCGTCACGCTTATCGACATTGGAGGTGGTACCACCGACATCGCCGTTTTCGAAGACAACACCATTCGGCACACGGCGGTCGTGGCTGTCGCCGGCAACAAGGTTACCGATGACATTCGTAAAGGGCTCGGAGTCATGCGGGACCAGGCCGAGCATTTGAAATGCAATTTCGGAGTTGCGTTAACTGAAATGGCCGAGGACGACGAAATTACAATCCCGGGATTCGGAGGTCGGAATGAAAAACGTCTCGGGCGAAGCACGCTCGCGCAGATCATTCAACCTCGATTAGAAGAAATTCTGGAAATCGCTGCGATCGAAATAAAACGAAGCGGCTACTCCCGGCACCTGTCAGCAGGTGTGGTCCTTACGGGAGGTGGATCGATGATACCGGGCACGGACACCCTGGCGGCAGAAATCCTGGGCCTCGAGGCTCGAATTGGACTGCCCATGGGAATTTCAGGGGGCATAGTTCAGGAAATTACCGACCCCAAATTCTCGACCGGGGTCGGTCTGGTACTCTACGGACTACGACCCGAGATGATCAGCGGCACCCCCTTCCGGACAGAGGTAGGTGTCGGAGCATACGGTTCGTTAACCGGAGACGGTCTGGTTCGCAGCATTGCAAATCGGATGAAGACCTGGTTCGACGAACTATAACAACAACCAACAACAGCTCCGGTCCATTTTTGACCGGGGATTCAACAATTACAGTCTTAACGAACGACTGGAGGTTCAAATGGAGACTTCATTTAGCACATCCTTTGCTTTCGACGACACCTTGAACGAAGAGGCAAAGATCTGTGTGATCGGCGTTGGTGGCGGTGGTGGAAACGCCGTGAACAACATGATCGAAAAGGGAATCGGCGGTGTCGATTTTTGGGTGATCAACACCGATTCACAGGCATTGACGGCGAACTTGGCGCCGAGCAAAATTCAGGCGGGCAGCATGCTGACCAAGGGTCTGGGCGCCGGGGCCATACCCAGCGTAGGCGCAGAAGCCATCGAAGAAAACCGAGCGGATATCGAAAATGCGCTGCAGGGATTCGACATGGTTTTTATCACTGCGGGAATGGGAGGTGGTACCGGTACGGGAGGTGTACCGATCGTAGCGCAAATCGCGAAGGAGCTGGGTATTCTTTCGGTCGCGATCGTGACCAAACCCTTTGAATGCGAAGGGAAAAGGAGAATGGCGGTTTCGGAAAACGGGATTGAGCGTCTCAAGGAGGAAATCGACACGTTGATAATCATTCCCAACGAGCGTCTCCTGGATCTTTCGGAGGCGACCACAACGCTCGTGGAGGCCTTTGAAAAAGCGGACGAAGTGCTCTATAACGCAACGCGGGGCATCAGCGACTTGATCACCGTTCACGGATTGATCAACCTCGATTTTGCCGATGTCCGGACCACGATGACCAACGGTGGAACGGCGTTGATGGGTGCATCAACAGCGAGTGGAGAAAACAGGGCAGAGCGCGCGGCAACAGAGGCACTTTCGAGTCCACTACTCGACGGTCTTTCCATTCATGGAGCGAAAAATGTGCTCGTGAATATCACAGCGGGTAAATCACTCGGTATCCGGGAAGCAACCACAGCGACTGGTATCATTCAAAAAGAAGCCGGAGACGACGTAGAAGTCATTTTCGGGACCGTCATCGATGAAAGTATGGCTGGCGATTTACGAATCACGGTGATTGCAACCGGCTTTGATACGCATAAAAAGTTAGACGGCGCTGCTCGGCGCAAGTCGCTTCCACTTCACGCCGATATCCCCATCGCAGGATACAAGGGAGAGGAGAATCTGAAACAGTTGGATATTCCGGCGTACAGACGACGTTCAGCAACCGTGTCGGCGGAACCTGTCGACGGTGCGGATTCCGAAGGTGAAGAGACGCATGAGGGAATCCGCCGCCTCAACTCTGACGAAATTCAAAGTTCCGAAAGGATTTTGAAGGGAGACACCGACGTACCGGCATTTTTGAGGAAAATGATGGACTAGATTCGTCGTTGGCGTCCGCCGAAACACACGCTGAGTTACTTCGAGCGATTTGACACGCGGGTCAGCGGGAAATCAGAATCTCCAGTCCTGATTTTCGCCCCCCGAGTGTCAATGAGGGTCCGTCTGCACAAGCGTATTTCCCGTATAGAAGATCAGATGTGCGAGGGCTCGAATCGCACCGAGCCGTGTCCTGCGGGGCACGGCTCCTCCATTTTCACGGCGAGCCAACTATTGAAGATCAGGAGTTACCTTGGAGGCATTCCGTCAAAGCGAAGTCTAGGTTCAGCCCGAGTCTCAGAAATAACAAGATTATGAGATTTTTCTTACCGCTGCTTTTCGTTTTGTCGATTTCCTCCGCGTCGGTTCGTGCCTCGCAAGAAAAGAATATCGGAGTCGTTTGGGAGTCGCCGGAGAGTTCCATTCTCGCGGTATCTGATCTTGAAAGTATTCGGGCGTCGGGGATTACGTACGTTCGAACGGGGGCAATCGTAAGCCAAGCGATTTTGGATATGGCCGACTCGTTGGGGCTGACCTTATATCGTGAGCTACCGATTTTTCATTTGCCAGCCCGGCAACTTCTGGATTCGACGGCTTATGCGGTCAATCTTTTAGAGGAGCTCCTTGAAGCCGGTCGGAATCATCCTTCGGCAGGCCCCATAGGATTGGCGGTAAATAGCGACGTCAGTGATCCAACTGCGTGTACTTTTTTCCAGGACGTCCAGAGACAAATCCCGAAAGACACGCCCCAGCAATTTTATTACGTCGGATCCTTCGTCGAAGACGACGCCTGTAGCGAAACGGTCGATTTCGTTTTGCTGGATGTATTGGATGAACCAACACCGGTTCGCTATCTGGAAGACTGGGTTTCGATTCGGTCCACCAGGGTCGGACTGGCGAACGTGGGGTGGATGGTAGACCCGACAAAGAATCAGGGTCTCGGATCCTCCAATTCCTCCGAAGAACAAGCCCGGTCTCTTGAGAACACCATGGTGGCGTTAGCGGACCATGATGGTTCGACGATCGTGTTCATTTATCGGTGGAAAGATCAGATCCCGGGCTCAAGCGAGCCGCGACGTCTGAAAGAGCCGTACAACCGACGATATGGATTACACACATCGGATCGAATTCCGAGAGCGTCAAAAGATGTGCTTTCTACCTATCTGCAGACGGGGCAAAACGTGTTTGCCTTCCCGCCGGTCCAATCGAGTCGATTCGATTTTCCTTGGTTTGTCCTCTTGGGATGGTTATTGATCACCCTTGTAGCGGTCTTGTATGCATCGTCGCCCCGGTTCCGAACCATGTTGCCTCGATACTTTATGGCTCACGGATTCTACAGGAACGCAGTCCGGGAAGCTCGAGAAGTTTTACCAATCGTAAGCACTGCCCTGCTCACAATAACCGGCATAGCTGTCGGGATGATCGGAACGCAGGTGTTCCTGGCCATACACGACACGTCTCCGTTTAAATATTTACTCGGACATCAATCTGCCCAGGTTCAGTCCATCGCGAACGCGATGCATGAGGGACCGCTACTCTCCGTGATTCTGATCGGGAGTATTGCCCTCCTTGCCATGTCCATCTGGATGGGGTTATGGATGATCATTGCTTCAAGAAGAGCTCCATTGTTACCGAGTCAAGCCCTCATGCTTGGAGTTTGGCCCAGGTGGCAGCTACTCCTGCTTCTCCCAATGGCCATGGCAATCCACTCCCTGTCGCAGGAAACGATGTTGTCCTGGATGGCAGTCCTGATTCCACTCTGGATTGGAACCGCATTGTGGGGTTCGGTGCGCACGGCGTTTGATCTCTACAAAGTTACGAACTGCGGCCTGGTACCCGCCGTAATCGTTTGGTCTCTCAACCCGGTCTGGCTGTCGCTGGTAGGGATTACGGTCTGGTTCATCGTCCAAAGTGATCACACCCAATATCTCTGGCACCTCGCGACGAGAGGGTAAGCGCGAGGGCTTGGCTCGGGATTCGGCGCAAAATCGGCGCAAAGATTGGAGTGAAGATCGAAGAGACACGTGACGCAGAAAATACTACCGCCGCGTGCCACGATCCTGCCCTTCCAACGGGAAAATTTCAGACCGGCTTGATTCGGGGGTATCGGGTTCGAGAGATCGTTCTGTCACGGCATGATCCCAGAGACGCTCCGCCATATCGTTAAATACGTTTTTGTACTTCAGCCATCCGAAATGAAGGACAAAAGGAGTCATCATCATGTAGTCACTTTTCCCCGGAAGGGAGCAGTATAGCCAGAGAAGCGCATTTCGAATACGAGGTACCGGGAGTTCGCGCAGTCTGTTTGCAAGCGAATGATTGAAGTGGTGGCAGGAAACGCTGTTGAAGTCGTCGTCGTGCTCTACAAAATCAGCGATGTAGTCCATTTGAGGCGTGTTACGACCCTGATACCAGGGGAAAATGGGTATCCCTAAACGCGCAAACGCAAGCGCAAAACTCCATTCGCAGCTCTCCTCGTTTCTACCTTCATTTAGACGACTTTCGAAGTGAGTTTCTGACTTTCGACTGAGCAGGACTTCAGCCTCCAAACAAACCCGTTTACACTCCTTTCGATTGCTTGAGTATAGCATACCGGCCTGAACTCGAGGCAGGTAGGTTGCTCCAAAACGACGAATCGTTCGTTTTCGTCGATTGGTGAGGTACTGAATGATTACCCTGGCGTTTTTGGGGGCGCCAAAAAAGAAGTCGGCGCTGGTCACACCCGTCCCGGTAAACTCGAAAGCCGATAACTGCTGCCAGAGTGGATTCGGGTCACGACACCAGACCATATCCGCATCGACAAAAAGGCAGCGGTCGAACGGGTGAAACCGATAAAGGTGGTGTTTGAATCCGACGATAGACCGGTGTTCTTCAGGAAGCGTCTCGAGCGGCGAGAAAAGGGAATCAAGGCCAAGAGACCTCAACCGATCGATCGAAGATTCGTCGGTGAACAGGGCGATGGGTCGATGGCTGTCGTGGCGACGAATGGTTATCGCCGAGGCGACAGCGCTCTTCAAGTATTGTTCGGGCCCATAGGTATGAAGGACATATCCTTCCAAGGCGGGTCGCTGTTAAAGTTTTCGGAACAGAAATTACTCCCTGGGTCGTAAGGATTCGAGTGTATGAAATCCGACCGAATACATTTCGAATAAATCCAGCCGCCACCCACACTTCGGTGGTTCAAAAGTTCGTCAGAGCTACCCTCTTTGATGGCTGAAACGCCTTTTTCACCAACGAGGGATCTACGTCGACGACTCGACCTCGATCAACTTTTTTCGAAGCTTTGCCATCAGTTCGTCGAATCCCTTCTTTCGGATCACGCTCTGAAATGAACGGGCATAACCCCTTACCGTGCTGACTTCGTCTAGAATAATATCGGTGGCAAGCCACTCTTTGCCTGTGAATCGTAGCTCGTAAACCACTTCGGTCGGCACGTCTTTGTACGTGGTGGTCGTGACCACCCGAGCTTTCGCATCGGAGACCGTTATTTCACCGTAAGCCACATCGGCCCGGTAAACGTCCAGGCTGGCCAACGACTGATTCCGAATGATTTTAGCAAAAGTTTCAACAAATGCGTCCTGCTGCTCAGTAGTCAGTTTGGACCAGTGGCGCCCGAGGGCACCCTCTCCCATAGCTCGGAAATCAATTACGTCGTTGATAACGGAACGGAGATCTTCCCTCGCTTCATCGGAGATATCATCGTCGGTCCCCACAAGAGCTTTGATATCGACGTCACGGGCTTCGAACATCACGCGGATATCGTCTGCCGTTTCTTGGGCGGTGGCACCTGTTGTTAACAGACAGCCGAACACGACCAATGCTAGGATGGGCTTCCAACTATTGTACATGATTTGGGACACTGTTCAGAACACCGGATGGCCATAAATTCGTTACCAAGAGTCAGTAACGCCATTGTTTCTTACTTCTCCTCATTATTCAACAAATGTGCCACTCTGAATAATCTGAGTCAGGGCACCGGTCGCCTTTAATAGTCGGATAACAGAAACGTTGTAATCGTAAACGGCCTCGTGATTTGCTGCCTGGAGTTCTAATTTGGTTTGAACGGCCCGGACCAGGTTTTCTGTATCGCCGAGATCCAGATCGAAGTTAATTTCTTCACTTCGCAACCATTCTTTACTGATCCTGAACGCTTCGCTTTGAGTTTCCACTGCCGATCGGGCAATGAGGACGTTCCGATAAGCCTCCTCGACCTCAAACAGCACCAGTTGTCTGGCGGCTTGCTTCTGGAATCGGACTTCTTCAACGTTGTACTTAGCCTGCTCCACTTTCGCTTTGGTTTGTCCAAAATTCAGTTTTTGACTGAATCCAAGCCCCGCCCGGAATCCACGAGAAAGAAAGGGGTCGCTTACGTAGGGATTGCGCTGTCGGTGGCGATCGATAGCGAATGAGTATTTGCTACTTGCGGCGAGGAACAGCTTGGGATAGTACTCAGATTTTGCGACACCAACCAGTGCGTTGCGCGCGGCCAAGCCGGCATCAGCCTGGTCCAACTCGGGTCGATGTCCAAGGGCGATACTCTCGTAAATCGAGAGAGCTTCCAGTTCGAAAGGGACCACTTCAAGTCGCCTGGTACCCAGGTCGGGAACCGTTCCTTCGGGTAAAAACATTTGTCGTGCAAGGGCAGATTGCATCGTGCGGAGTTTCTGGCTGACTTCAACCACTCGGCGAGCAACTTCTTGCTCAGCTATCTGAACCTGAAAGAGATCGGCCTCGTCAACATCTGGATCGCCTTCGTCCATCTGGTGCTCGATTTCGTCGATGGCTTGACTGACAAGATCATTGGCATCCTCAGTAACCCGAATAAGCGCATCCGTAAGAAGGAGTCCATAGTATATTTCGGCGGTTCGCGCGGCCACTTTAAGAGTCGTAAGATCGACCGAGCCTTGCTCTACGACGACGCCGTATTTAGCCGCCTTTATGTTTCCGCTCAGTTCTCCCCATGTATAAATGGGTTGAACAGCTTCAATTTCAACAAAAGTGAAGGGTGAGAGATTATCCCAGTCGTTTCTCACCGATGGCTCCAGATACAATTCACCCGTCGGAACACCATCGATGCCTTTTAAGCCGGGCGAAAAGGAGTGCGCTGACTTGGCTTCAAATTCCGTAAGAAATCGATGAGATTTGGCGAAGCGCCAACGTGCGGCAGCATGGTTTCGGCTTGCTGAAACAGCCCCCACTTCAGGGCTGATTTCAAGAGCCCTCAGAATGGCGGATTCCAGGGTCACTACGACCGTATCTGTTTTCGAAATTACGGATTGCGAACGAGCGAGCGAGACCGGGAGAGCCGTAAACGCTGCCACGACTAAGATTCGGGTGATCCACAATCGAACATACATAATGATGCGATAGAGTCATGAAAAAGCTAATGACGAGAGCCAGGCATTGGCCGCATGCCTGCCTCAGAAGGTAACGGCCCAGAGGCGTCCATAGCCAGCTAAACGCGACGAAAACGAGGCAGTTCTTGTTTGCGAACCAGCTTCCCGCTACCTTTCTGTGTTCTTTTTCATACGCACTCCAGTTACGGCCGCACGATTGCGGCTGGCAGGGAAGCCGGTAACGTACTAGCGGAGACCTTTGGTTTACGAGAGGCGAATTCCGGCGCTGTACCCGCAACTGTAGGCAGCGAACGTGCACCAGCGTTGAAGGCAGCGCCACGGTTCAATTGAGAATCGGAAGGCAACACCGGAGCTGAAGCAAGTCGAGCTCGTGTTGAGTACGCGCGCTCACCGCTGCAAGCCAGGATACCTATCTGGAGTCGCTCGTAACAATCACCTCCGGGGAAAGGGGTGCGCGCTACTGTCTATGGATATCAAGAGCGGAATCTCTTATTCCATGCATGTAACCTGCGCCCCGTTATTGGGGTACAGGTTTTTTCATGCGGCGTTCTTGGATCTACGAAATTCTCACCCTTACGCCGGCAATTTTTGCCACGGTCATCATTGCGAACGGGCAAGACCGTCGAGATTCTACGATTGTTTTGAGCGAAGTGGTTGTGGTCGATTCGACGGCCTTACGAAATTCGGAAGGACCCGTATTGATCAGTACGATATCTGGCGAACGAATTGGATATCGAATCGGAGAGTCGATCGCTGAACTGCTGCATGCCGAAAGTTTTTTATTTGTTCAGCGAATTGGATCGACAGGTCTGGCGTCGGCCTCCGCACGGGGGGCGGGCGCTCAGCATACCCAGATTTTACTCGATGGAATGGCTCTTGCCGATCCCCAGACTGGTCAGCTCGACCTGACGTCGGTACCGTCGATCTTCGTGCAATCCGTGTCCATTCACCACGGAGGATCGGGAGTAGTGGCGGGTCGATCAGCACTCGGTGGAATTGTCAATCTGCGAGCCGTTCAGGCACCGATGAAGCCTCTTTTTCGAGTATCAGGGGGCCTCGGTGCGTATGGACGCCGCCAATTATCGGCCCTGATATCACGCCCGTTTCGAACCATTCGATCGTTAATCGCAATAGACATTGCCCGGATCGACGGACAATTTCCCTTCGAAAATCCAACCAGTCTAACACATGAAAAAGTACGACGGGAGGGTGCCGACCGGAACGCGCAAAATTTGTATGCTCGATTGGACGGTGAATCACAGCTCGGTACCTGGCATGTGGCCACATGGATGGGTCGCGGTGATCGGGGAGTTCCGGGTCCGGTAAATGCTGAACCCATTACTGCCAGACAGCAGGACCGGTTTATTCGATTTTGGGCTTCCGGCCGCTTCGGCATTCCGGACGGACTACTTGACCTAGGCGTCTCGTACACAGCATCGAAGCTCGACTATGCTCACCCGGGTTCGAAGATGCCTTCCAGATCCAGGACGCAGACTATAGAATTTCAAACAACGGGACGTTATGTGGTATCCAAACTCTGGTGGCTCGAAGCATACGCATCGGTCGGACAAGATCGAACCCGCCTGGCAGGCGGTCGAACACAGCAAAAGCTCCGTACCAGGATAACGGCAGAACGGACCACACAAAGGTCAACGATCAGACCCGGGCTCGGCGTGGAGTCCACCTGGGTAAACGGGAACGATGCGATCGGGGTATTGCCGAGTCTTTCCGTCCGGAGAAGGTTGTTTTCAAAGAAAGCCATTTTCTTCAGATCGAGTATCGCTCGCGTGTTGAGAACGCCCACGTTTAATGAATTGTACTGGGTCCCGGGTGGCAACCCCGATTTGAGAGCAGAGAAAGGCTGGTCGGTAGACGCCGGTTTATCCTTCCAAATTACCAGGCGGCTTATGAGTATCGAAGCGCAAGCAACCGCGTTTCGGAGCTCACTTAAACATAAAATTGTCTGGCACCCCGCTCTTTCGGGTCCGTCGATACAGACGTGGCGGCCAGGTAACATCGGTCGCGTGGTCAGCCGCGGAATAGAGGGAAGTCTGTCAGCAAGAATAAAGTCGATGACAGGAGCATCAATCGTGGGTCGATTGATCTACGCATACTCGCGCGTCGAGGACAGATCCGCGAAAGAGTCTCGAACGTATTCCCGACAACTTAGATACGTCCCGGAACACGTATTGAAATCGGTGATCTCGGTATCGTCCAGCTCTTTTGGCCTTGACGTGTTGCTGACGATGATCGGACCGCGTTATATCACGTCCGACGAAACCCAGTCCGTATCCGCCTATCAAGAGCTTTCTGTTCGGCTGCGGGTTGATAGGCATACGTCGCACGGAAAGATCCGCGTTCAGCTGGCGCTCGAAAACGCTACAGATGGGCGATTCGATTCGATTCGTTTTTATCCAATGCCGCCCCGTCACGTACGATTGTACCTCAGTTACGAGCTCGGCTACAACCATTGAAAACCATGAATATCATTTTTTCCAGCCGTGTCCGACAAATACTTTTCCTCGTTATGCTTCCGACATTGTTTGGATGCGATTTACTCGGCTCCGATGACGCTTCGGAGTTTGTGACGAGTGCCGTCATCGTAGCAAATGGAGGAAATTTCGGCGACCAGAACGGCACGATTACGACCTACGATCCGATGACAGGTTCTGTGAGCCACAGCCCTCCTCTGAACGGTTTTCTACAAAGTATTACCGTACACGAAGGGCTACTGTATGCGCTTTTGAATACATTTTCAATGGGTCGGATCGATGTACTGAGCTTGTCGAGCATGTCTACGATTTCGCAGATCAACAATCTACCGGCTCCGCGGGCGATGATCGTACATGAAGGACTGGCTTACATCACAAATTTACAGTTCGGTGTTCCTGGTTCGGTTGTCCCGGTAGCATTAGCCTCCAATCAAATACGTTCGGCCATTGCAGTTGGTGAGATCCCAGAGGGAATCTCCGAGATAAATGGGAAAATCTTCGTTGCCAACAACGGCAATCTTGGGAGCGGGAGGGCCCTGTCGGTGTTCAGACCTGGAGAAGAGACAGCGAAGTTTCTCGACGTCGAATGTGACGGCCCCAGGGATCTCTTTCCAGATAACGATGGAGAGATGGCCATTCTGTGTACGGGGAAAACGATTTATAACGAAGATTTTACTGAAATCGTTTTGGTCACCAACGGGGCGATTCTCTTCCTCGATGTGCAGAGTGAAGAAATCGTATCCCGGATCGACCTGAATACGCAACTTGGTGCCACAAACGGTACGACGGCTGGCTATTTCGATACCCGGTCAGGAGAACTGTACGCCATCAGCGGCGAAGCGAACACGATATATCGTATTGATACTTCTACGAATTCGCTGGAGACGACCATGCAGATTGAACCCGCAGGTGGATTGATCGGGATTTCCGGAATAGCGTATGATCCGGTCTCAGAGCTGCTATATGTTGGAAGATTTCCGAAGAGTAGCGGTGGTTCGTTCCCCGATTTTACGGCTGCGGGATCTGTGGTGATTTTGGATCGGGGAGGCGTAGAGCAATCCAGGTTTGAAGTAGGCCCTGCGCCCTCACAAATCATTCTTCTCACGGATGAGGCCGAATAGCGGTCGATTGAAAGGATGGGGACGCCGTATTATCGAACCGGAGACCGCTTGATGTACACGCGCTCCATTCCTACTCACGGGTACTGCACGTACCGATTTTCGAAGTCTGGATAGTGATGGCTTTTTAAAATCGTTACAACTGCTCGCAGTGGTTGGATTCTTCGCTTGCGGTTCCGACTCCGAATTCAGAGTCGTAGCGTACGTTGGACGCGCAACGTGGACATCCTGTCTCCAGGAAGAGTCCGAGGCTCGTAGCGGTTGCACCGCAGGATCGAAGGGCTCGCCAACTATTCCAAGAACTTGGCAAAAAATAGACGGGCCTTCTTGAAAATGTGTGGGTTGCGCCATTTATTTACTGCCGTCCAATAGCCCGATCAAGTATTGCTATGAATCAACGAATCAGTATCTCTCGACCCATTCGCGCCGCGGGCTGGATCTCATTGTTGGTTTTCTTGAGCTCGTGTCAGCCGCCCGCCCGTATGAACGTCGTTCTTCTTATTGTCGACGATTTGGGTTGGGCAGATACGGGTGTATACGGTAGTTCGTTCTACGAAACGCCGAATATTGATGAGCTAGCCGAAAGGGGAATTCGATTTATTAATTTTTACGCCGCCAGCCCTGTTTGCTCTCCTACGAGGGCAAGCATCATGACGGGGAAACACCCGGCACGAGTTAAGATCACCAACTGGATTGGCGGTGAACAGAAGGGTCAGCTCCTACAGGCAACGTACGGGCGCCATCTGCCGCTCGAGGAAGTCACGTTTGCCGAGCGATTCCAGGCGGCAGGATACACGACGGCCTTCCTCGGAAAGTGGCATCTGGGGTCCGATGGATATCTTCCGGAAGATCAAGGATTTGATCTCAACATTGGCGGCCACGATGCGGGCCAACCGGGCTCGTATTTCTATCCGTACGAACACCCGAACAATGACTATTGGGACGTGCCGGGATTGGGCGGTGGCAAGAAGGGAGAGTACCTAACGGACCGGCTCACCGACGAAAGTATTGCGTTTATAAAAGATCACGTGGACGATCCATTTCTTCTGGTTCTCTCGTACTACAACGTTCATACACCGCTCCAGGCAAAGGAAGAATTGATCGAAAAGTACAAACAGAAAGCGGCCTCGTTAAAGCCGTGCGCGGATGAATCATTTACGCCGGAAAGCGATCGATCAGTAACCCGAAGATGCCAGGATCATCCAGTCTACGCAGCGATGGTGCAGAGCACGGACGAGAGTTTGGGTCGTATTCGAGCGGAACTGGAGCGGCTCGGAATTTCGGATCGTACTGCGATCGTATTCGTTTCTGACAACGGAGGGTTGAGCACCCTGAGTGCCGGACGTATGTCAATGCCGACGTCCAACCATCCTCTTCGGGCGGGCAAAGGTTGGCTCTATGAGGGGGGAATTCGAGTCCCATTCATGATACTTTGGCCCGGAATGACGGAGCCGGGAGCCGTTCGGTATTCACCCGCGACGACCATGGATATCGCGCCCACCATTGAGGAAATGGCTGGTCTTCCGCCTCGAGAACTGAGCGCCAGAGATGGCGTGAGCCTCGTGGCTCTAGTCAAAAGCGACTCGAACGATGTAAACCGTTCTCTTTTCTGGCATTTTCCACACTATCACGGATCAGGAAACCGGCCGTCAGGCGCCGTTTTAGATGGCCGATACAAACTTGTCGAGTGGTTGGAGGACGGAAGCCTGGAGTTGTTCGATCTGGAATCAGACCCTAGTGAATTGAACAATATCGCTTTGTTCGAGCCTTCGACCACTGAGCGTCTCAGGCAATTGCTTCACGATTGGAGAGAAGATGTCGATGCTGAAATGCCAACTCCGAATCCGGATTGGTTGGTTGAATAGCTGTCGGAGGACCAGGCCTTGTAAGCAGGTCCTAACTATCATAGAGCTGTCTTATTTCATTCAATCGATGTTGAATGTCTTCTTCCGTCAGCCACCGCCCTTTGACCATCACGCCAGCGCGGTTGGAAATATTATTCACGCTTTCGAGGGGATTGGCGTTCAGCAACAACAGATCTGCACGCTGACCTATCTGGATCGTTCCGAAGTCGTCTTCATTGCTGAAATACTGGCCTACATTGGCGGATCCCGATTTGAGAACCTCGTACGGAGACATACCTGATTCTACCATTTTCTCCATTTCTCGATGCAGAGAAAACCCTGGAACGCTGAACTGCTGAGGAGCATCCGTTCCCATTAGAATCCCGACACCACCTTTGTGCAGCTCAAATAAAATTCGCATTCTCGCGTCAGCGATGCGGTTCATATATACCGGATCAAAATTGGTATTTCCGACTCGCTGCTCGAACGCATTTACCCATCCCTGAACAGAGCGGGGGGACACATACTGTAATTCAGGATAATCTTGCATGGCCTCGAGGTTTCCCACCCCAAGAATGGTTTCCCACAATACCATGGTCGGTACGACCCAGGCTCCCGCATCTTTCGATCTTGTCACGATATCGCTGAGTCTGTATTCGTCGATATACCCTGCGTCGTCAACCACGTATTCGATATAGCCGTCAAGGTGATCGAAGGTTTCCTGACCCATCTCAATGGCGTGTGCCAGTCCCACATCTGCGGGAACGTGACCGCCGAACCGGATTCCGAGTTCGTGGGCGGTTTCGGCCATCGCGTCATACTCTTCCAATGTCAAACCGGGATGGATTTTGAGCAGATCCCAGCCTTCGCTGACCTGCGCACGAACCCTCTGAATCGCCTGCTCGGGCGAGTTGACTGAATTCCCGCTAAAACTGGGTCCTGCGAGGTAGAGGTTTGGGGAAATAATCTCCCCGTTAAACGCTCTTTCCTTCAATTCCAGCTGATTTTCGTATCCCAACATCCCTCTAACGGTCGTGATTCCGTTCGCCACATACAGAAACAGAACGTTCTCTATGTTTTGGGCCGATTGCGTGGGCGGGGGAATGTGACCGTGCATCTCTGAGAGACCGGGAATCAGATATCTTCCGTTTCCGTCGATTCGCTCTGCGGAACTCGGAATTTGAATGTCGGCAACCGGACCGATTGCTACTATGCGATCTCCCTCAATGATGACGGTTTGATTCGTCAGAACGTGTTCTCCCGTCATCGGGATCACGGTTACATTGACAAACGCATAAACATCCTGCCGAATACTTCCATTCTCATGATCGAACCCTGGCGAAAAAAGAAGAGTGGCGGCGAGAAGGAGTTGAAAAATGGTCTCGAGCATAGTAGAAAACCGTAGTAGTCGGTATAGAGGAGAATAAAATTATTACGACAACTGGGGCCAGGGGGTTCGCCGGCATCGTGAATTGCCTTGCATGTGTATACAGCTCCTTCTTTTACTCAGGAACGATTCGACCTTGACAGTCGATTTTTTCACCCGGTTGTGGTCGAATCTGTGGCCCACTGCTCACCGGAAGAGGAGGATCACAATCCTTGGGAAGGAAATGGGTATGACTCCCGTGGGGGACTTCGTAATAGGATCGTTTGTCAAAAACACCCATCGAGTCCACCAGAACCAGAGCGATAAATAGTCCTATTAAAATGAAAATCACCCATCGAACGCGAATTTTTGAAGCCATTGATGCTCTTAGGTTTGGTGTGCTTTTGTCATATATATAGATAAACCGACGACAGACATTTCAAAATTATAAGAACGAATCGGCAATATTGGGAGCAGAAATGTTGCTGACTCGTATTTTCCACCGTTTCTGAATATCCCACATCGTTTTGTGCCTAGAATCCGACCCCGACATTTGAAATTCCTCGGTACGATGGTGCTGCTTCAGGCGGTTCTTCTCGGGCTATCGGTGGATGACACGACGGTCCTGGCTCAACGAGCCAGTGTAAGTGGACTTGTCACGAGTGCCGATTCAGGAGATTTGATGGTGGGAGCAACGATTGTACTCGACGGCCTGGACGGAGAACGAACAGCCGTGGCGACCGGAATCGAGGGTTTGTTTCGTTTCAGCAGAGTTCGTCCAGGGACTCACGTTCTTACGGTTTCCTTCGTCGGATTTACACCGTGGGTCGACACGCTTCAGGTTGCCCCTGCCACAGACCAGTTTTTGGAAATAGAACTTATTGAAGACGAGACTGAACTCGGTGAACTGGTTGTGGAGACGGTTCGAACGGCGGCCGATCGATATATAGCAGGGTTGGAAACCATAACGCCGAGCGCTCTGTCTCGGATTCCAATGCCCGATGTGACGTACGATCTAGCCGGTTATCTTTTAACCCTTCCTGGATTCGTCTCCGCGGGCGACCGAGGCGGTCAATTGTTCGTTCGAGGGGGAACACCGACACAAAACCTCGTGCTCCTCGACGGTATTCCCATCTATCAGCCCTTCCACATCGTCGGATTTTACTCGGCATTTCCGGCAGATATTATTTCCTATGCAGACGTGTATGCAGGCGGATTTGGTGCCCGATACGGGGGTCGTATTTCATCGGTCATCGATATCGTTTCCGTGAACGGCAACAAGAAAAAAGTAACGGGTGCGGCAACCATAGCTCCTTTTGTAACCAGTCTTCGCGTCGAATTGCCCATTTCTAAGGATGCTGTATCGCTCACCGTTTCGTGGCGAGAATCGGTAATTGAAAAGGTTGCCCCCCATTTATTGGGGCAGGAACTCCCGTTTCACTTCGGCGATTTATTTGTAAAATTGCATGGGTATATGACGCCCACAAGTTCGGTTTCCTTCACCGGTCTACGGACCTTCGACGAAGGAAACGTTTTGTCGCTGGAAACCGCAAAGGATTTGGACGTCCGTTCGTCATCCTGGAAAAACGAGGGATACGGGATACGCTATTTATTCTTGCCCCCGGATTATCCTGCGATGTTTGAATTCGCTATTCATTATAGTGGAATGGAGAGCGAGTTTCGTCTGACGGAGGAAGAGTTCAGATCCTCGAAGGTCCAAAGCTTTGCATTGAACATGCAGTTTCATTACCTGTTGGGCGATACGCAGTTACATTATGGTATTTTTGCGAATACACACATTTTCGATTACCGCCTCGGGGCAAACCAAAGGGCTCAGCGCTCCTCGGTCACAAGCGGCGGAGGCTTTGCGGATACGCGGTTCATCCTAAAAAAAGTGCTTCGTATCGAACCGGGCGTTCGATTTGAGTCTTTTTCACACGGAACATCCATGTCCGTTGGCCCGCGTCTTCGCGCAATATTACTGCCATGGGGCTCCAGGAGTCGACATCAGTTCAGTGCTGCCTGGGGACGATATCATCAGCAGATCGTCGGTCTGAATAACGAGCAGGACGTATCAGAAGTATTTACGATCTGGGCGTCATCTCCTCAAGCGAAGGCCGTACCGGAGGCTACCCATCTTATTGCTGGATGGAAAGGTCGAATCTTCCCGTGGTTGGAGCTGTCGGCGGAGGGATATCGGAAATGGATGAAAAACCTGGCTTTCCCGATTTTTTCTGAATCAGTGAACGGGACGACTCGCTTCACTCGAGTTGAAGGGGATGCCCGGGGCCTGGATTTCAAGCTGGATGTCAGTCTTCCGTCGTTTTACATGGGAGCCAGTTACGGTTTGGCGGAAGTAAAGTACACGCGTGAACTTGGGGTGGGAAGGACGATTCTCATTCCTGGTGTGGTTACGACAGCCTCCGTTCAAGAGGATGCACGAACGTTTTTCCCTCCGCATGACAGACGACATCAAATGAACGTAGTTACGCAGTATGAGTGGGGTCAAAATAAACTGAGCATGCGGTGGCAGTTTGGATCGGGTTTACCCTTTACCAAGGTAAACGGTTACTATGAATCTCTCGACACCGACAAACTCACTTCTTCCCAGGGTCTTACGCAAACGGGGTCTACATATGTCTCACGATCGACGCTTTATGGCGACAGACTTCCCAATTATCATCGTTTCGATGTTTCGTACGAACGACGATTCACATTCGAGCGAGTTCATGCGACTCTTCAGCTGGGAGTGATCAACGTGATGAATCGAGAGAATATTTTTTCTTATAACATTTTTACGGGCGACAGGGTGAATCAGCTCCCTTTAATTCCGTCGTTAGGACTGAAAATCGAACTCGAATAGGTGAAGCGACAGAATCAAATATCGTTGATACTCGGTGCGTGGTGCATGGCGCTTCTAGCGATTCTCGGGTGCGAAAACGTGATTTCCCCGCTCACGGATGATGCGGAGAATGTTTTCGCCATCCACGGATTCCTTGATATGGCAGCGGATACGCAGTTTGTTCGTGTAAGTGCTTTGCGCTCAGCCGTACTTGCGGAGAAGCCAGGACTGGAAAACGTGCACGTCCAGTCGGTTGACGAGAGCACCATGGAGGTCGCAGCGTGGTCGGATTTGGTCATCGAGCTCCAAGACGGAACAGAGGGGGTCTTGTACTATAGTTTATTCAAGCCGGTGAGTGACAGGACCTACGAGTTGCAGATCCTCAAAGACGGGATTCTCGTGGCCACGGCCAGAACCACACTACCGAAAAACCCCCCGTACTTTGCAGGTGTCCCGACCGGAGATACACTTCAATTTATTCAGACCATTGTCGTTGAAGGGATTGCAGGGAGGCCCTTCGAAATTGCCGTTCAATATGAAGTTAGCCGTCCTGATGAAATCCCAACGGAAACGGTGCTCATCGAATACGATCAGGACGGTTCCAATACGCTGGGTGGATGGCAATTCGATGTATTTCTCAAGCGAGATCAGTTCAGCGTACTGCGCGAAGTTGATTGGCCGTTATTTGGTCCACAATTGGAATTACGTCGTGTGAGCGCTTTTATTTCTCTTAAAAGCGCGGAGTGGGTCAACGCCAAGAGCCCAAACAATTTTGAAAATGCACATGGGTTTTTTGGCTCTGTCGGTAGATTCGAGTTGCCGTGGATACTTCCTCCGGACGCTGTTGGAACGTTAGGATTTATCGATAAGCAGGACCCACTTTAACAGGTTCTTTCTATTGGGCACGTCCATCTGATCACGTCGATTCGACTCGCATTTCGAACTTTTTCACTCCGAATCCCGTTATCAGAGCCGAATCATCAATGTGATGGCCAGGGCTTGTCCCCGAGCCCGGTTTTTACCGTTCTGAAGAGATCAGTTATGCACGAACCAGATATTTGGAGAAATGGCGAATTTGTCCGTCACGAAGACGCGACCGTTCACGTTCTTTCCCACGCTCTCCACTATGGGACATCCGTATTTGAGGGAATACGGTGCTACAAGACCGAAAAGGGCTCGGCGGTATTCCGTTTGAGAGATCATACTCAGCGGCTGATTGACTCAGGAAAAATCTATAGAATGCCGTCGCCATATACTCTGGAAGAGTTGGAACAGGCCATGCTGGATACCATTTCCAACAGCGGTCTCGAGGAATGTTATATCAGGCCGCTCATTTTCAGAGGCGAGGGCCAGAAGGGTGTCAACCCGCTTGAGAATAAAATCGAAACCATGATTGCGGTTTGGGAATGGGGAGCATACCTGGGGCCTGGGGCACTGGAGCACGGCGTAGATGTTCAGGTGGCTTCCTGGAGTCGCATGGCGCCAAATACTTTCCCTTCAATGGCGAAGGCGGGTGGGAATTATCTCAACGCCGGGCTCGTTAAAATGGACGCAATCCTGAATGGATTTGCGGAAGGCATTATGCTCAGCTCGGACGGCTATGTAGCTGAGGGTAGTGGAGAGAATCTGTTCATGGTCAAAGACGCCGAAATCTTTACGGCGCCGACGTCACTGTGTATTCTCCCGGGAATTACGCGAAACTCGATGATTCAAGTGGCGAGAGATATGGGTATTTCGGTTCACGAAGTACATATTCTCCGAGAGGCTCTGTACATCTGCGACGAGTTGTTTTTCACCGGAACGGCAGCTGAAGTCACGCCCATCCGATCGGTCGACCACCATGTAATTGGGGAGGGTAGTCGCGGACCGGTTACAACAAGGCTACAGGATGCCTTTTTTGACATCATTAAAAAGGGAAACGACCCTTACGGTTGGCTGACCCCCGTTCCGGTCGCTGTTCCGGTAGAATGATCGTCGTCCGAATCGGTGCCTGAATCCGGACTTGATCCCGGGTCTGATTCTGCTTCATATATCATTTCCTGGGCTATTTCGTTGCCCAGGTAGCGGTCAATCAAATGGTGCGCACCGTAGATCACAGGCGTAATTAAGATCGCAACGACGAATTTGTACGCATAATTGAATAGTGTGACGGCGATGATGGTCTGGATCGTCATGGGACCGTAAAAGGCGACAAAAAGAACGATAAACGTATCCAGGAACTGGGATCCCAAGGTTGAGCCGGTAGCCCTGAGCCACAGGTGTTTTCCCTTGGTCAGGCCGCGCAGCCAGTGGAAGAGCGAAATGTCTGCCAACTGGCCAATGACGTAAGCAATCAGGCTTCCAATGATGATTCGACCCGACGCTCCGAATACGGTATCGAACGCCTCGGCCGGGACGGGAGAGATTGGAGAAGTCGGAACGTTCATGGCCACCTGCAGCAACCCGAACTCGAAAATAATCATCACCATTCCGAGGTAAGTGACGAATCGAATTCCCGGCTTTCCGTAATACTCGTTCAGCAGATCAGTAACGATAAACGTGATCGGAAAAGCGATCACTCCTGCGGTCATCACGACGGAGTTAAATTGTTCTCCAAAAATATTGATGGCAAAGGGAAGCTCAACGACGGTAAAAAGCTTAGAAGCCGTGGCTTCAGCTACGACAAGTGCCGTTACAAAAATTGCCGCGCAGACAACGAACAGTTTCTGCGGTCTCGATAATGAATAGGCCGATCGTAACATGGTAGCTGGGTGTGCGGAGGCGAACACGTAAGGCATGTTCTAGATCACAAGTATACTCGAAAAACGCCGAGATGGTTTGCAGAACACGACATGAAAGTAGAACCGATGATTGCGATATATTAGGTCATGGATCGAAAACTCAGATACGGAATGGTCGGGGGAGGACCGGATGCATTCATCGGGGGGGTTCACCGGATGGCAGCTGCGCTGGACGGTGAAATGGAACTCGTAGCCGGAGCATTTTCTTCTTCTCCGGAAAAGTCCAAGATTCAAGGTGCTGCCCTCCATCTTTCCTCTGAAAGGGTATATGACTCCTACCAGGAAATGGCAGAGCGAGAGCTTGCGCGCGCCGCCGGCGATCGAATCGATTTTGTGTCCGTCGTAACTCCGAATCATCTCCATTATGAGGTGGCCAGATGCTTTATTGAGGCCGGCATCCATGTTATTTGCGACAAACCCCTTACCAACACGGTGGAAGACGCGGAATCCCTGTGCAGGTTGGTCGCAGAGAAAGACGTGGTGTTCGCGCTGACCCACAACTACACGGGATATCCCATGGTGAAGCAGGCTCGGGCGATGGTTGCCGACGGTAAATTGGGAGTGATCCGAAAAATAGTCGTCGAGTATCCTCAAGGATGGTTGTCGACACTCCTGGAGGCGGAAGGACATAAACAGGCTGAATGGAGAACCGACCCGGACAGGGCGGGCGTTTCATCAGCCCTCGGTGATATCGGTACCCATGCTGAGAACCTGGCCGAATACATCACGGGCCTTCAAATGACCGAACTTTTTGCGGACCTGGATGCCATGGTTGAAGGAAGGCAGCTGGACGACGACGGATCCGTGCTTATTCATTACGAGAACGGCGCGCGAGGAATTCTGTACGCCTCACAAATCAGTGTCGGCGAGGAGAACAACCTTCAAATTCGGATTTACGGTACGGATGCTGCACTTCGATGGTCTCAAGAACACCCGAACTGGTTGCATATCAGCTATCCGTCAGGGCCTGAAGAAATATTCAAACGGGGCAACGAGTACCTGGCACCTATCGCGCGACACAACACACGAATTCCAGCGGGTCATCCGGAGGCGTTCCTCGAAGCTTTTGCCAATATCTATCGGAATGCCGGAAGAACCATTGCGGCAAAAATAACGGGTCAGCTCCCGTCTGTGTTTGATCTCGATTTCCCCTCGGTTCAGGATGGAGCACGCGGTGTACATTTCGTCGTGAAGGCAGTTGAGAGCAGTCGTCGCAAGGAATGGATCGATGTCCGCTACGAACCGCCCCGATCGTAACGGAGACTGAGAATAAACAACAAACCAATTACGCTCTGAGTCTGGAAGGCACGATCATGGGAAGACCTGTAACACTTTTTACCGGCCAATGGGCGGACATGACGCTCGAAGACCTGGCAAAAAAGGCCAGCGAATGGGGCTACGATGGCCTCGAGCTGGCATGCTGGGGGGACCATTTTGATGTCCAACGAGCGCTAAGCGAAGATGGCTATTGTGATGAACGAAAAGACCTTCTCTCCAACTACGG
>Ga0114949_10000413_pt1 | contig 22431 bp, 21 predicted proteins | sample N074metaG_FD_83505 | JGI IMG/M metagenome (GOLD analysis project Ga0114949, IMG submission 83505) | Deep subsurface microbial communities from Kermadec Trench to uncover new lineages of life (NeLLi) - N074 metaG | ecosystem: Environmental > Aquatic > Marine > Ocean trench > Sediment | place...
ATTATGTCGAGGACCCTCTGCAGAAACCTAGGGAACGTCTGATTAAGGTCGGTATGCCGCATCACTATTTACGCCATGACGGCGTCAGAGCGTACTCAAAATTTGCTAACTTACAACATGTTAACAAATTTCCTCCGTGCGCCTCTTCCTTGCCCTGACAAAAATATCCACTTAATCAGAAGTTCCCTAGGCAACCATTACCTTTAGGATAGCCGTTTCGACATAGTCCAGGTCGGGAATCGAGATAATTTCATCCTCAAACCGGACCCTGTCGGTTTCCGTTTTTTCTGGAGTCTCTCCGGTCTCAAATAGCATCTCTTCCACCAATTCCACCAGACGAGGCGCTGTCTGGGCAACCATTGCGTGATAGGGTAATTCATTCTGGTTACTAAGCCCTTTGACAACCACCAGGCTTGCAGAGGACACACTGACCAGTGAGAAGCTCGCGCGTTCAACGGTCAGCATTTCAAAAGAGGTCACAGGCACCTGCACACCACGCCAGCCTAACAATCCCAGGAACCAATCTGGTGTATCTTCTAACCTTTGCAGTGGCTCGTAAGGTATAATTTCAGCAACGGCTGCTTGTGGCAACAGTATTACCTGCTTTTGCATCGAGACAACATAAGTTGGCAGTGACGACACTATGGTTTCGCACTACTGGCTTCGCTGATGACCTCTTCAATCGTGCTCAGCAGATTAGCCTCCTGAAACGGCTTACCCAGATAACGATTGACGCCTAATTCCAGGGCTTCCTGCTTATGTTTTTCACCGGTTCTTGAAGTAATCATGATAATGGGCAGATCTTTTAGCCTCTCGTCATGACGGACTCTTTTCAGTACTTCGAAGCCATCCATTTTCGGCATCTCAATATCCAGTAGAACCACATCCGGATAAAAATCCTGGAGCTGGTTCACTGCATCCAGCCCGTCTTTGGCCGTCGCAACTTCCCATCCCTGCCGTTCCATTAGCCTGCTGGTAACTTTACGAACCGTGACCGAGTCATCAACTATCATAATTGTACGAACCTTCGCTTCCGGTTCTACCAGAGACTCTGAGCCGGATTCGGCACCTCGAATTTCATGCGTTCGCACCAGGGCCATAACATCAAGGATGATGACAACACGGCCATCACCCAATACAGTTGCGCCGGCAACACCACCGACACCATTGAACTGTGGTCCCAGCGTCTTAACAACAACTTCGCGAGAACCAATAACCCGGTCAACCTGTATTGCCACAGCGCTGTCACCGCTTCTTGCCAATAGAACTGGCAATGGCGCAACCTGCCCTGCAAAATCCGGTACTTCGGATTTTTCCAGCAGCTTGCCCATATAATCCAGATGATAGGGTTGCCCGGCATATTCAAACATGGGCGCATCAGGCTGGTAGTATGCCTCCAGTTCGTAAGGACTCACCCGGACAATACCTTCAATGGTATTCAGCGGGACAGCATAGGTTTCCTCTTTGACAACAACCATCAACGCCCTGTTGATGGATACAGTAAACGGAATTCGAATAGTAAACTCAGTACCCACACCCAGTGTGGAATCGATGGAAATGGAGCCACCAAGAGATTTGATCTCGCTGACGACGACATCCATTCCGACCCCCCGGCCTGAAATCTGCGTAACTTTTGTTGCGGTACTGAAACCTGCGTTCAATATGAACTGCATAATATCGTTGTCAGTCAGACTCGAATCTTCGGTCATCAGACCACGTTCAATAGCTTTCGATCGAACGGCATCAACATTAATGCCACCGCCATCATCACTAACATCAAGAATTACATATCCCCCTTCCCTGGATATTCTCAGGCTGATGCGTCCTTCTTCCGGCTTTCCTGCTGCTTTTCGTATTTCAGCAGACTCAATACCATGGTCAACTGAATTTCGAAGCATATGTTCCAGCGGTGCGATTATCCTCTCCAGTACATTTCGATCGAGTTCACCTTCAATATTGAATGCGTCAAACCGAACAGACTTATCTATTTCGGCACTTATTTGCCTAACGATTCTTCTAAGTCTTGGGATCAGCCTTGCAAAAGGTACCATACGAGTACGAGTCAGACCTTCCTGAAGTTCACTGCCTATCCGCGCCTGCTGGTGTAACAGTGTCTCTGTATCCCGGCTTCGATTCACCAGGGTTTCCTTCAGGTCAAGCAGGTCAGATGAGCTCTCATTTAATGTCCTCGAGATCTCCTGCAACATGGTGTACCGATCCATCTCAAGCTCATCGTATTCCGAGTCTTCAGAACTTTGAGACCTTATTAACGTCTCACGGGATTCGGCTTCAATTTCCAGTCTCCTCACCTGATCCCTGATTCGATGTATCGTATCCTCCATTTCCTGGAGGGATTCACCGAAGTCAGTGATTTGCTGCTCGACCCTTCCCCGGATGATGCTTGATTCGCCAGCCAGGCCTTCAAGCTCTTCAAGCAGATCAGCTGATACCCGAACCATTTCCTGGGACTGGGTGGCGGCTTTCGCGGTGTCGTCCCTGGCTGGCGCTTCTTTCGTTTCTTGTTTCGGTTCATCTGTTGAAACCTGTTCATCCGGGGCCGCGACGACAGTTTCTCCGGATACATCCTTCGTCAGAGAACTGAGTTCATCTTCAGATACATCACCACTGGCCATCTTCGAGTAAATGCCAACTCGCCGAGTGATCTCGTCCTGTCGTTGATTCAGCAAAGAGAAGAACTGGGCATTCAGATCTACTGGATTCTGCTGCAAGCCAATCAGGAAGGTTTCAAAATTGTGAGTAAATTCTCCCAGCGAATTCATTCCGGCCATTCTGGCACCCCCTTTCAGGGTATGCAGATGACGGAGAAGGTTATTCAGGAATTCAGGATTTGTGGTTTCCTCACTCCATCCTAGAATGCTTTCATCTATTCCCTCCATCAACTCATCAGTTTCCTCGAGGAAGATAGGCATAACATCTTCATCAATTTCATCCGCCGGAAGATCAACTCCCGCAACTGCTGGTACGCTTGTTTCCGCCACGGGCTCAACAATTTCGGGTGCCTGTGGTTGTTCAGCCTGAACTGCCGTAGCCACACCTGCACCCATGGGTTTTTCAATTCTCAACGAGGCAAGTTCTTCTTCTGTTGCCTGTCCGCTTTCGAATTTCTTGTAGATTTCAACCCGCCGGGTAATATCGTCCTGGCGCTCGTTCAACAAGCCAAAAAATGCCAGGTCGAAATCAACCGGATTCTGCTGAACACCAATGAGGTATGTTTCGAAATTGTGTGTGAATTCCCCAAGGCTGTTCAACCCAGCCATTCTGGAACCACCTTTCAGGGTATGGAGATGTCGGAGTAACAAGTCCAGGCTATCCATCTGAGTGCTATTTTCACTCCAGTCAAGAATACTCTGGTCTATCCCCTCAAGTAGCTCGTCAGCTTCTTCAAGAAATATCGGCAATATGTCTTCATCAACTTGATCTTCAGGCAATGCCTGCCCGGCTGGTTCCTGAGATACAACCTCTTCAATCTGCTCTTCTATCTGGATATCTTCAGCCCGAATTTCTTCTATCTCAACTTCTTTTCCCACACTAAGGTCAAGGGCATCCAACACGGCGATGACATCGACAGCATCTTCAACTTCCTGACTCGCAGCTATGTGATCAAACATCCTGACCAGATGCCTGTGACCAGACTTCAGTGCGACCATAATCTCTTCATTCGGCAATGACTCCACCTGATCATGGATTCTCAGCAGACTTTGAATCAGGTTAGCAAGATCAATCTGGCTCAGTGATTCAGCCTGGGCAAACACACCTTGAAGTTCAGATCTGACCCGATCACGGTTGTCAGCTTCCCATGCCGTATCTATAACGTCCTGCTCGCTGAGTATGTCTATATTCTCAAAATTAAACTCGACTAGCACGTCCGGGCTGGACGTTTCGGCAGCTTCAATCTCAGCAACCAGATCATTCATTCCGGCAATCTGATTCCGATGTGTAGCAAGATCAGCGGTTACTGCCTTGATCAGCCTGTTTCCTTTGTCTATCAAGGCCAGCAGGCTTTCATCAGGGTCCCTGTTGCTAGTCAGGTAGTGGTTCGCCAGGTGCTCAAGAGGCGCTGCGATTATTGCAATACTTTCGACTCCTGCCATTGCGCCGCTGCCTTTGAGTGTATGGAATGCCGCCACCAGGTCTCCGGTCACGTGATCTGGAGATGCCAGAAACTGATCGATCACTTCGAGTCGCTCACTCGCTTCCATAAGGAAGATCTCATCCAGTTCGATATCTTCAGAATCAGCCACTTCTTCTTCCGGGGCTGCTATTTCTGCAGTCTGCGGTTCAGCCGGTGATACGTCTTCTATCTCGACTTCATCCAGCTCTATTTCATCCAGCTCTGATTTAACAAGGTCACTTCCATCAAGAGCTGGTGATTCCTCAACTGACAGAGGTTCGAGTTCTTCAACTTCTTCAAGATCCAGAGCTTCAGGGCGCTCCTCTTCATCCTTGATTTCGAGCTCGGCCTCTGGTTCCGGCTCACTGAGTGCTATTTCCTCAAGCGCTACTTCATCTAGATCCACTGTTTCAGTATCAGGCGATTCGACCGCTATCTCTTCGTCAACTGTCTCCGCTTCTATTATCTCTTCTTCAGTCTGGGCCTTGACTTCTTCGGTGCCGGCGGGTTTGCCATGAATAATAGTTTCAGCTCTGGCAACCATGGCATCAACCAGGAATGCTTGTTGGTTCTGGTTCTTAAAAAATTCCAGCCCCTCTGGAACACTGTCGATGACATCAGAAACCAGAGACAGCATTTCCTCACCCACACTTATGGTATTTTCCAATACACCGTTCAGCATGCTCTCAACTGACCATGCTAATTCACCCAGAACGGTAGCCCCCACCATCCGGCCACTACCTTTCAAGGTATGAAAAGCTCTGCGTAATTCGGTCAATGCTTCGCTATCGGAGGTGTTATTCTTCCACTGCGGGAAGTACTCACCAATATTCTCAAGCACCTCATCAACTTCTTCGACGAATATTTCAAGGATCTCTTCATCGATAAGGCTATCGTTTTCATCTTGTGGAATTGACGTCTCTGGTTCAGGAGCCGTTTCTGGTTCAGCTGCGGATTCAACTTCCTGCTCTGCAACTTCTTCCTGTACTGTTTCCTCTTCTGTCTCCTCGCCAATCTCTTCAAGTTTTACCATCTGAGGTTCAATCTCTTCAGCTTCGACCGTTTCCGGTTCCAGCTGTTCAGGCTCTACCTGTTCCTGCTCTACTTCTTCAGGCTCTACCTCTTCAGGCTCTACCGCTTCAAGCTCGATCTCTTCAGGCTCTACCGCTTCAGGCTCGATCTCTTCAGGCTCAGTTTCCTCGAGCTCTTCTTCAACGAGAAGATCAGCTTCTTCAACCGGTGCCTCTTCGACGGGTCTGACCTCTGCCAGTACAGCTTCTGAACCCACTTTGAAGCCTAATTTCTCTACGGCTTCTTCAGCCACTTCAAGCATCTGGATATAGGGATCCCGGGAACTCTCGAGTAATCGTTCAAGGAAATAGTCAATACTGGTGATTGCATCTGCCAGATCATCCATTGCTGACAATTCTGGCCTTGATTTATTCTTTAGTAATGCTTCTTCCGTATATCGCGCGGCCGCTATTAACACATCACCTGACCTTGTCTGATTCACCATCAAGAGACCGCCACGAAGAACCGAAAGTTCAGCAGGCAAATTTTCTATCTTGCTGTGGTCAAAATCAGAGGAAACAAACTCAATCAGCGAATCCCGACATTTACCCAGCCCGTTTCGGGTTTCACGCACCACCGCTGCCTGTGCCTCATCAAGGTCACCGAAACTATCAGCATCCCCAGCACCATCCTTGTCACCGGCGATTGCCCCGAGGGCTGCTTCGATACCAAGGAGATCCTTCGCCATATCCAACAAGGTTTCTTCTTCAGGATTCTCGCCACTCTTTTCCACTGCACGTACAATTTCCACCTGCTTGTCTACCGCTTCCTGGTGCTCAGCCAAACCAACAACCGCCAGGGTGCCTGATATTTGCTTCATGCCAGGTAACAGGTCTATGAGGTCACTCGCTTTTTTATTGCTGGATCGAACGTATAAATCGAGCTTGTCTACCAACCCATGCAATTCTTCAATGAGTATCCCGGCCACAGCGGCCAGTGTTTCATCATCTGGCCCAATGGTGATACTTTCTGTTACCGCCGTTGCTGCAGGAGCTTCTGACGCGAAGATTTTCTTCGCGGCGCTGATCTTGGCTGTATCTTTTGAGGCATCCTCAAGAATCTCGAGGATCTCGAGAGCCAGTTCGGAAGGTACGGCTTCTGATAAGACTGCTGATCCACCCTCTGCAAGCTTCCCAACTTCTGAGTCAATTGCCTTCAATACCTTCGCCACTGGAGCGCTCAACCTGATGGCACCCGCTCCCACACCTTCAACCAGCGCCAGGCCCAGTCGAGAGAGATTCCCCATGGGTGATTCTCCACACAGTTTGATGAGCATGGCAAAAACTTTACCCATTACTGACAGATTTTCCCGTGGTCTCGATTTTTTGAGCAATGCCGTTAATGACTGTTGATACTTTTGGCGTAATTTAGGAGCATTTGATTCTCCATTCTGCGCAATGTAAGCCTCTATTACATCGTCAGATGGAGCATCTTGAATCGGCGAAAGATTTGGACTGGCCTCGACTTCTTCAGGCCCTGGATCACCTATTCTCTCCTCACCCCTGGCTATTCTCAGGTTATTAACCAGCGGCAGATAGTTCTTCTCGGAATCATTCTGTTCACGTTGAATAAGATCAAGATAACCTGGCATCTGCAAAATCGTTTGCATCAGTATTTCTTGAGCCTGGCCGACATCAGGCACACTCTCATTCATAAGCGCCTGAGCAAGCTGTTCCATTTCATCAGCTACCTGGGAGGGACCGCTAAGCTCAACCATTTTCAAGGTCCCGTGTACCTGATGCAGGGAAGTGAGGCACGACCTCATACTACTTGTGTCTTCCGGGGACTCGGCAACCGCTTCTAATGCAAACTGGGCTTGCTCAAGGGTTTGTGAAATTTCCCCCTTGATCCAGTCCAGTGCCACATAGTCTTGTGTCGCGCTCATTCAATCAACCCTTATTCTGGCAACTTGAAGCTGTTCACTGAGGCTCTAAGTTCATCCGACGTTTCAGCCAGGCCCCCGATCGCTTCCGCTGTTTTGCGAACCCCCTCCGTGGTTGTCGATGATATTTCCTGAATACTCTTCATTGTATTGGATATTTTGCCAGCCGATGCTGCCTGTTGCCTGGCCGCATCTGATATGTTTTCAATAATTTCTGCTAACGATTTAGATACGCCTTCAATTTCACCAAGTGCGACGCCAGCATCCTGGGCAAGGCGAGTTCCCTGAACAACTTCCGCAGTCGTCTGTTCCATTGAACTCACCGCTTCATTAGTGTCACTTTGAATAGTTTTAATCAATGCCGAGATTTGCTTCGCAGCAGCACCAGATCGTTCTGCAAGTCTTTGCACTTCATCAGCAACCACAGCAAAACCCTTACCGGCGTCACCCGCCATCGACGCCTGAATAGCAGCGTTGAGTGACAGAATATTTGTCTGGTCCGCAATGTCATTAATTAATGCAACAATGTCACCGATCTCCTGAGAACTTTCACCAAGGCGCTTGATTCGTTTTGCCGTTTCCTGGATCTGGCCTCGAATTTTGTCCATGCCATCAATGGTATTTTGCACAACTGATGCTCCGGTCTTGGCGATTTCCACTGATCGTTCCGCAACTGATGATGACTCCGCCGCGTTGTATGACACCATATCAATCGAGACAGCCATTTCATTTACCGCGTCTGATACAACGCCAATTTCGTTGGACTGACGTTCTGAAGCATCTGCAAGTTCTACAACAGTGTCCTGGGTCATTCCCGCTACAGCGGAAACCTTTACCGAAGTCTCATTAATTCTCGAAACCATTCCACGCATCTGGTCAATCGAGAAATTGATTGAATCAGCAATTGCGCCGGTAAAACTTTCTGTGACAGTTGCCTGGACTCTAAGGTCACCATCGGCGAGATCCGCCAGCTCATCCAGCAATTGCAGAATAGCCGCCTGATTTTCTTCGTTCTGCCTGTTGGTTTCACCTCTACCGCGGTTTCCTTCACGGTATATCAGGAAGCTGATAACCGTTAGAGTGATAATTGCACCTAGTGCAAAAATAAGCGACAGGAGGGGGGAACCGAGGCCACCACCATGCCCGGAAAATGACTTGATTAGTCTATCCGATGCTTCGAGAAATTCTGATGAACCTGCATAGACCAGGTCAGAGGCAGACTTTGCCCGGGCGACATTACCGGACCTCGTCATTATTTCACTGGCCCGTGTGGAGACTGTCCCGTAGAGTTCTTCAATCTTGGTCAGGCTGGTGTGAATACCTGCGTTGGTCGTGGCAGTGAGCAACAGTTCCTTGTCACCATTTTTCAACCCGGCAAGTACCTGTTTGTAGCGCAAAGAATCCCGGTTGAAATTATCCGAAAGGCTTTTGCTGCTGCTACCCTCGATTGCCTTGTCCAGACTCCGTGACATTCGCTCGATAAGCATGGATTGTCTTTGTGCCAGGGCGACTTCATTGGCGGCTACAGCTAACCTCAAAAGGGCAGCCACGACCTTGTTGTTCTCTGTCTGTATCGCTGACATGGTGATCGCAAGGTCACCGGATATATCACGCAGGACAAGCACCTCATTTTGATGGCCGACGATGATATCAACGTTCGTCTTCATATCATTCCACTGCGCGCTGACCGCTCTCAACTCGCTGCTACCCGGCAGGCTCGCTATCGCTCTGTCTAGCTGATTCGATGATTCACTCAGCGCAGCGAATGCACTCATCTCGCCTGAAGATGCACTCACACTGTGATTGGCTACCTGCTGGGATAATATTTTGATCTGGTTGGCAGCTCCAAGGTAAAGATTCTGTTGTTGTGAACTCTGGCCGGCAAGATAGAAATTACCTGCGAGTCCGGCGATCATCACAAGCAACAAGATGACCATGACCGCGAACACTGGATTACGCATCATATTACCGGCCACACTGGATTTTTCAGCCATCACAAAGTCCTTCGCATGTTAATTTTCTCATGACGCTATCGCCAATTGTTCGAGTTCCGGGTGTTCCGCAAGAGCCGCCAGACTCAGAACTGGCCAGCTCGATCCTGCAACATGGTAGGCACCCCGGACGTAGGGCTTAAACATGTCATCAATTTCTTCTACAATTTCTTCAAATGCATCACTTGGAAAATGTTGCATCCCCAGTGATTCATCGATGATGAAACCAAAATATTGTTCTTCATCTTCTACCGCCAAAACTCTTCTCTGACTTATGGCAAGCTCAGACAACTTTCCAAAAAATACCGCCAGATCAAGCACCGCCATTAATCTGCCGCGAACATTACCTATACCAATCACAAAATCTTTAACTCCAGGCAATCTAGTTGTCTGTGGTACACGCATGGTCTCTGCAACTTCATCGAGCGGCACAACAAATCTCTGGCCCAGCAGGTTGAACCCCAGACCGGCCCACAGCGTCTGTGCATTATCCCGTGATGGCAATTCCCCCTGCAGCTGGTTACTACGCTCAGCTACGGATAGCAGTGTTGCAAAAGGTGTTTTCTCAGCCATTCCCAGGTCACCTACAACAATCTGGCCATCAGATTTATCAGTTCCTCTGTATCTACTGGCTTGGTTACATACCCTTTTGCGCCCTGCCGTTCACCCCAGACCTTATCCGTTTCCTGATCTTTACTGCTAACAATAATGACGGGGATATGTTGGGTATCCGCCCCTCTGCAAATCTGCCTGGTCGCTTGAAAACCATTCATATCGGGCATCACAATATCCATCAATACCACATCGGGCTGTTCTTTCTGTGCAAGTGCAACCCCGTCTCGCCCATTTTCAGCGACGATGACAACATGCCCCAAGCTCTCCAATATTTCCTTAAAGTGAAATATTTCCGTTGGTGAATCATCTACTACCAGCACTTTCGACATCCCTAGTTCTCCCTTCCTTAACGCTACCCGATTTTTACGTGATCCCGGATTGCGCCTAATAATTCATCCTTGCTAAATGGTTTGGTTAGGTATTGATCCGAGCCCACGATTCGCCCTTTGGCGCGGTCGAAGAGACCATCCTTACTGGAGAGCATAATCACTGGTGTGTTTTTGTAGGCACTGTTGTTTTTAATCAACGCGCAGGTTTGATAACCATCAAGACGCGGCATCATGATGTCTACAAAGATAATGGCTGGATCTGTATCGGCAATTTTGGCGAGAGCATCAAACCCATCTGTTGCCGTTATAACTTCACAACCAGCTTTGGATAAAAGAGTTTCAGCAGTTCGACGAATAGTCTTACTATCGTCGATGACCATTACCTTTACGCCTTCGAAATTCTCACTCATAGGTTCTACCCTGAATTAACTTCATTCATGCACCAGAAATCACCAGAAATGACTAAAAGTGCATTACTGCCCGTAAGTTGCACGTTATTTTTTAACACAGTTGTTAAACTCAATCCATAAGTACCCGACAATTAAGGGAATTTTACTTCTAACTCAAAATTTCTGGTTTACAATGGTTATTGTAGAATTTACCCGGTAAAAAAACGAGGTCAGCGGATTTTGGTGATTAAACTTGGGGTTTTGATGGACCCTATCGCGACGATAAACCCCAAGAAAGACAGTACATTAGCCATGATGTTGGCCGCCCAGACAAAAGGCTGGCAGATCTATCAATTTGAACAGGATGGGCTTTATATTCAGGATGGTGAAGTTCATGTCCAATGCCAGCAGATAGAAGTATTTGATGATCTCGAATGCTGGTATCACACAATTGAGCCCCACAAATTCCCGATTTCCAGCCTTAGTGCTGTTTTATTGCGCAAGGATCCACCGTTTGACATGGAGTATATCTACTCGACTTATCTGCTGGAAATGGCTGAAACCCTTGGTACACCGGTTCTGAACCGACCAGGAAGCATTCGTGACTGCAACGAGAAGCTGTTTGCCTTACAGTTTCCACAATGCTGCCCGCCTCATGTGGTTAGTCGCAATCCCGAGATACTCAAGGAATTTCACGAAGTCCACGGAGACGTCGTCTATAAACCTCTGGACGGCATGGGTGGTACATCCATATTTCATGTTAAACCCGGTGACAGCAACCGCAGTGTCATCATCGAAACCCTCACAAATCACGGTCTCCAGCAGACGATGGCGCAAAAATATATACCAGAAATCAAAGCTGGCGACACTCGCATACTCATGATTAACGGCGAGCCTGTTCCCTACGGACTTGCCAGGGTCCCGGCTAAAGGCGAGTCTCGCGGCAATCTCGCTGCAGGTGGAGAAGGTATCGGCAGAGAACTGAACGATCGCGATCTGTGGATTTGTGAGCAGGTGGCGCCTTCCCTGAAGGAAAGAGGCTTGTATTTTGTCGGCATTGACGTCATCGGAGAGTACCTGACTGAAATCAATGTCACCTGTCCCACCTGTATCCGTGAGCTGGATTCATCATTTGGCCTCGACATTGCTGGGGATTATATGAACTTCATTGACAAAGAGATTTTTAATCCAGGCTAATGGCGACTCTCGCTCCGGCCATCTCACCAGCCGACAGATTGAGTTTCACAACATTTCTGGCAGTAATGGTCCATGCTGCGTTGATTCTCGGCGTCACCTTCACCTATGTTACCAATAAGCCTTCCACCCATACCATGGAAGTCACGCTGGCCCAGCACCGGAGCAACAATCGACCTGACAAGGCGGATTTCCTTGCCCAGTTTAATCAAACCGGGAGTGGCACCCTCGAAGAGAAGGCACTGATCACATCACCCACCCAATCAGAATTTCACGATACTGAAATTCGTGATACCTCTCCTCCGCAAAGACAAAGAGCCGCACAAGCAGTCGAGAAACTACAAAAGCCGGCAGTCACCACGACAGGCAATAGCCAACACAAGACCGAGCTGGATGCCAAACTGCTCAATCCGAACACCGGTGAAGTGAAAAACACCGAAAAAAAATCTCTGCTGGAAAGAAGCCTCGAGATCGCAAGCCTTGAAGCCAGACTGGATCAACAACGCCAGATCTATGCGAAGCGCCCGAGGATAAAGCGACTGACCAGCCTCTCTACTGCATCAAGTGCTGATGCCTATTACCTCAACTCATGGCGAAGAAAAATCGAGAGGATTGGCAACCTGAACTATCCGGATGAGGCTAGGCGGAAAAAACTCTACGGCAGCTTGCGACTCATGGTCGCTGTGCTGCCGGACGGATCGTTAAAAAATGTTGAGCTGCTTGAAAGTTCAGGCCATGGCGTTCTCGACACTGCCGCTATTCGAATCGTCCGCCTTGCAGCTCCGTTCGCGCCTTTTCCTGATGAGTTGAGGCGAACAACAGATGTCCTTGAGATAATTCGCACCTGGCAATTCCGTAAAAATAGTTCATTGAGGAGCTACTGACTTGGAGTCCCTGAAGGGCATGTTTCTGGTTTCCATGCCGGCGTTGAAAGGCGACTATTTTCATCACAGCGTCACATTGCTTATCGAACACAGTAAGGACGGTGCTTTTGGTCTCGTCATCAACACACCAACTTCCCTGGTCCTCGGCGAAGTCTTTCCCGAAATAGAAGGGGCAAGTATAGACATCCTGGAGGGGGGTCCCGTAGAACAGGACAGAATGTTCTTCCTGCACTCACCGGATAAGCACTATGACAGTTCACTTGTCATTCACCCTGAGGTAACCCTGACAACATCAGATGAACTGATAAAGGATCTTGAAAACAACAAACCGCCAGAAAAACTGCTAGCGATGCTTGGCTATGCAGGCTGGGGAGCGAATCAGCTGGAATATGAAATCGTGGCAGATGCATGGCTGGTCACACCTTTCGATGCCTCGATTCTTTACTCTACAAATCATGAACAGAAACCCCAGGACGCAGCAAAATCTATGGGCATTGACCTGAACCTCATCGGCTCCCGGTCTGGCCATGATTAACCTTAGCGACCAAATAATTGTCATGGGATTCGATTTTGGAACGCGGAGAATCGGTGTGGCTGTCGGTCAAGGTATCACTGCGACCGCTACACCTGTATCGATTCTGAAGGCAAAAAATGGAGTGCCTGACTGGGAGGAGATCAAAAAGCTCATCAACGAATGGCAGCCATCCCTTTTTATCATTGGATTTCCAATAAATATGGACGGCACTGAAAGTGAGATGTCTCGCCTATCACAAAAATTCGGCCGAAAACTGAGTGGACGGTTCAATCTGCCCTTTGAGATGATGGACGAACGACTAACCTCTTTTGAAGCAAGGCAGATGGAGAATTCTCCGGATAAGGCAATAGATGATATCGCAGCGAAGATTATTCTCGAATCATATTTTGAGAAGCTGGCTAGATCGACTTAGGCTATGGAGATCTACCCAGATTTAGTTCGGGGGTAGCGGAAGAGGATCCTTCACGTCGTGACGCATGACCTTCGCCAGACGGATCACATGCCCAGATCATCCTCGTTGGTCTCCATGGAAAAGACCGGGGCACCGCTACCTTCGCCAGGCGTTTCACCACTAGCCAATTTGATCATCAATCTCAGATCGTTTGCTGAATCCGCTGAGGCAATTGCTGAGTCGTAAGAAATTTCCCCTTCCTTGAAAAGTCTGTAGAGCGCCTGGTCAAAAGTTTGCATGCCTTGTTCATTGGATTTGGACATTATTTCTTTCAACGCAAAGACCTCGCCCTTCTTGATCAGATCAGAAACAAGTGGCGTGTTGAGCAAAACTTCTATCACAGCCCGACGCCCGGTACCATCGACCGTTCGCACCAGTTGCTGTGCAACCATCCCTTGAAGGTTCAGGGACAAATCCATCCACACTTGATGATGCCTGTCTGCCGGGAAGAAGTTGATGATACGATCAAGCGCCTGATTCGCATTATTCGCGTGCAATGTTGCAAGGCAGAGGTGACCTGTCTCCGCAAAGGCAATCGCGTGGTCCATGGTATCCCGGGTTCTGATCTCACCAATCATAATCACATCCGGTGCCTGTCTTAGGGTATTCTTCAACGCAACCTCAAAACTTGGTGTATCCACGCCCACCTCACGTTGAGTGACCATGCAGCCTCTGTGATTGTGAATAAACTCAATGGGGTCTTCAATCGTGATGATATGCCCCTTACTCTTCTCGTTTCGATAGCCAATCATTGCTGCAAGTGAAGTTGATTTACCAGTACCTGTGGCACCAACAAATATAATCAAGCCACGTTTTAGCATGGCAAGTGTTTTGATAACCTCCGGCAATTGCAATTCATCAACACTTGGAATGTGCGTTTCAATTCGACGCAGGACCATACCGGCGTGGTTCCGCTGATAAAATGCACTCACCCGGAATCGGCCGGCGATTGGCGACTGAATCGCAAAATTACATTCACGTTCAACCTCAAATTCCTGAATCTGCGCCTCGGTCATGGTGGAGTGAACCATTTCCCTGGCTTGCTCAGGCGTCAGGGCTGTTTTCGACATGGGCTTCATTTCGCCGCGGACTTTGATCGAAGGTGGCAGCCCGGCTGTGATAAAAAGGTCAGAGGCTTCCTGATCTACAACGACCTTAAGTAATTTATCGAAATCAATCATCGCTCAATCCATCTGGGTTAATTGTTATTGAAAGTCTTCCGGCATTTTCGCCGTTCCCTGGGCTACTTCTTTTGTAATAAGATTTTTCTCAACCAGGCCTTTCAGGCACTGGTCAAGCGTCTGCATTCCGAGCTGCCCTCCCGTCTGGATGGCCGAGTACATCTGCGCCACCTTGCTTTCCCGTATCAGGTTACGAATTGCCGGAGTGCACAACATAATTTCGTGGGCTGCAATTCGCCCTCCACCTACTTTTTTGAGCAGATTCTGCGAGATCACTGACGCAAGCGACTCTGACAGCATAGATCGAACCATTTCCTTTTCGGCCGCCGGGAATACATCAATGACTCGGTCAATGGTTTTCGCAGCAGAGGATGTGTGTAATGTTCCGAAAACCATGTGCCCAGTTTCCGCTGCTTCCAGCGCCAGTCGGATCGTCTCAAGGTCGCGCATCTCACCCACCAGGATAATATCCGGGTCCTCTCTTAAAGCTGATCTCAATGCTTCATTAAATCCTAGTGTATCCCGGTGGACTTCACGCTGGTTCACCAGGCACTTCTTGCTTTCATGGACAAATTCTATGGGATCTTCTACTGTAAGAATGTGCTGGTAACGATTGTCGTTAATGTAATCCATCATCGCCGCAAGCGTCGTACTTTTACCCGACCCGGTAGGTCCCGTCACAGTGATCAGCCCTCTTGGGGTCTCAGCGATCTTCCTGAAAATTTCCCCCATACCAAGGTCTTCCATGGTCAATACCTTGGCAGGAATGGTTCGAAAGACGCCACCGGCGCCACGATTATGATTAAAGGCATTTACCCTGAATCTGGCGACACCGGGTACTTCAAACGAGAAATCGCACTCGAAAAATTCTTCATAGTCCTTGCGTTGCTTATCATTCATGATCTCGTAGATAAGCGAATGCACTTCCTTATGATCCAGAGCTGGAAGATTTATTCGACGGATATCCCCGTCAACCCTGATCATGGGCGGAAGACCCGCTGACAAGTGCAGATCCGATGCACCCTGTTTCTCACTAAAAGCCAGAAGTTCAGTAATATCCATTGTTTGCTACCTTCTCATTCAGTCTGTTCAATCAGTCACTTATTTGATACAACACCGCATCGCCGTTTTGGTGATCTAAATCCAATACCAACTCTTAATAGTAGTATCGAAGACAGGAATAAACCACAATTTCATCACAATGGGCACTATAAACGACAATCTTCTAATGGTTCAGGAGCGTATTAACAGAGCATGCCAGCAGGCATCTCGACATCCTGACACCGTAAAATTACTTGCTGTGAGCAAAACAAAACCGCTTGAAATGGTCAGACAGGCGCTTGCCGCTGGCCAGAAGGATTTTGGCGAGAATTATGTGCAGGACGCCCTTGATAAAATACCATCCATCCAGGGAGCCACATGGCACTACATAGGCGCAATTCAATCAAACAAGACCCGTCACATTGCAGAACACTTCGACTGGGTCCACACGGTTGCAAGCACAAAAGTCGCGCGGCGCTTGAGTTCCCAGCGCAGCGAAACCTCAGCCCCACTTAATATATTGTTGCAGGTAAATGTTAACCAGGAGTCAAGCAAGGCGGGCATTCTGGCGGCTGACCTGCCGAACCTGGTGAAATCGATATGCGGTTTCGAACGAATTGCGCTCCGCGGACTGATGGCAATTCCTGAGCAGAGCGACGATGTGGAAGTCCAGCGAGCCAATTTCTCGATTCTGGCAAGCCTGCAAAAAGCAATCCAGCAACAATTTGCCTTGCCACAATTTGATCAGCTCTCAATGGGCATGAGCAATGACCTCGAAGCTGCCATCGCCGAGGGTGCAACCTGGGTCAGAATTGGAACTTTAATTTTTGGTGAACGTTAAGGAATAATCATGACTAAACTGGCCTTCCTGGGAGCTGGCAACATCGCCCAGGCAATCATTGGTGGACTGATTGCCACCGGCTTCAAACCCGGCGATATTTCTGCCGCTGATCCCCGTGAAGAACAACTCATTAAACTCAGCACGGCTGGAGTGCGGACATCCAGCGACAATCATGTCGCTGCGGCAGAAGCAGATGTCGTGATTCTCAGTGTCAAACCCGATATTGTTGAACGTGTTAGCAGAGAAATCAGTTCAATTGCCACAGGGAAACTATTTATCAGCGTAGCGGCTGGTATTACGGCAACCTCGCTCGAATCCTGGCTGGAATCCCCGACGGTAATCCGGTGTATGCCTAATACCCCGGCGCTGGTAAACAAGGGCATGACTGGGCTCTATGCAACCAGCGCGGTCTCCGCAGAACAGCGGAAAATCGCCGATACCATCCTTTCAGCCATCGGTGAAACACTCTGGTTTGAAGAAGAGGCAAAACTGGACGCTGTCACAGCAGTCTCTGGAAGTGGGCCCGCATATTTCTTCTACATCATCGAGGTTATGCAGGAGGCGGCGATCGCGGCGGGATTATCGAAAGAAGAGAGTAGAAAACTCGTTCTACAAACCGCACTCGGTGCTGCCGAAATGGCATTTCAAAGCATTGAACCCGCTGCTGAGCTTAGACGCAATGTCACATCACCGGGAGGAACTACAGCCGCAGCATTAGAGGTGCTGCAGCAAGAAGCCGTTGACAGGATTTTTCTTAAAGCTGTTTTAGCTGCAAAAAAACGATCCGAAGAGCTGTCAAATATCTGATTTTGTTCTCGGTTATAATCACCCCAAGACTCCCAGGATAACCATCATGACCCAAAATTTCGCCAGTGCTGGCGTTTTCCTCATCCAGACCTTCTTTGGAATCTACTTCATCCTCATTATGGTTCGTTTCCTCATGCAGGTATCCCGAGTGGATTTTTACAATCCTCTCTGCCAGGGAATAATTAAAATTACTGACCCTGCCATCAAACCGTTGCGCAAGCTGATTCCAACGGTAAGAGGAGTTGATTTCGCGACCTTAGCCGTCGGCTTTGTGGTGCAGCTCGTTGCCATCATCTTGATCATGCTGGTACTTGGCGGATATCCATTTATGCCAATTTATATTGCATGGGTGTTCCTCGGCATGTTTTCAATCATTTTCGATATTTACTTCTTTGCCCTTCTCATCATGGTCATCTCCAGCTGGATCGCGCCCTATTCAAACCACCCTGCACTTAGCCTGATCAATCAAATAACTGAACCCCTTTGCGCTCCGGCTCGAAAACTCCTGCCACCAATGGGTGGTATCGATTTTTCTATCATTCTTGTTTTCGTCGTCATCTCATTGATCGACAACTACCTCGTCATCCATCCTCTGGCGGGGATGCTGGGAGTCCCCGGAGGCTTGATTATTGGTCTATAAAGTCAGGTGCTGGCCATTCATCCTGCTGGCCATGCTGGTATCGGTCGAACAGGCGAGTGCAGACCAGTTTATTTCCTGGCAAGGCTATGAAATTCACTACAGTTCCTTCTCAAGCCTAATCATTCCTGCCGATGTTGCCGGAGTTCATGGCATCACCAGGGCGAAAAATAGAATCATCACCAATATTTCTATCCGGCAGGGTGATGACTCCGTTGCTGCAAATATCAAGGGCTCTGCCGTAAATCTATTGGGCCAGTCACTGTCGCTGGAATTTTCAGAAGTCGTTGAGCAAAATGCCATCTATTACCTTGCCAACCACGTGATTAATGAGAAAGATTCGATCAAATTTAAAATTGATATTCAACCAGTGAATACCACAGATACCTATCACCTGCAGTTTTCCCGGCATTACTACTGATGAAAATTGTCCTCGCCAGTGGCAATCAACACAAGCTCGAAGAGCTGAGCGCTGCTCTTCCAGACTCAATAGACCTGGTCTCCCAGGGTGATCTGGGCATTGAGGGCGCAGAAGAAACAGGGCTCACCTTTGTCGAAAACGCCATCCTGAAGGCAAGGCACGCAACAATGCGGAGTGGCCTGCCCGCCATTGCTGATGATTCTGGTCTAGAGGTCGATTTTCTCAATGGGTCCCCCGGCATCTATTCATCCCGATATGCAGGCAACGACGCTTCGGACAATGACAATAACTCGAAGCTGCTGGCTGCACTGCAAGGCGTACCTGAAGCAGATCGAACGGCAAGGTTCAGATGTATCATCGTGTATATGAGACACGCATTTGATCCAATGCCGCTGATCGTCAGCGGTACCTGGGAAGGAGTCATCCTCGATGTATTGAAGGGAAACAACGGATTCGGCTATGACCCGCTTTTCTACCTTCCAGAACTCAAGAAATCTGCCGCTGAACTAGAGGACTTCGAGAAGAACAGAATAAGCCACAGAGGACAGGCGCTCTCGCAACTCGTTCAAGACGTTTTCGAGATCACGCAGAATAACCAATGTTGACCAGCCAACCCCTTCCCTTAAGTCTCTACATACACTTTCCCTGGTGTGTAAAAAAATGCCCATACTGCGACTTCAACTCCTTCGAACAAGTTGCTGACAATGTTGAAGGCATCTATATTGAAGCGCTTATAGCCGACCTCACTGACGAGAAGCAGCGCCTTACAGCACCCGTTAGTCTTCACTCTATTTTTATGGGTGGTGGAACACCCAGCCTTTTCTCGACAACAGCAATTGCGACAATTCTCGAAACCATCAACTCACTTTTCCCCATCAGTCTGCATACAGAAATAACTCTGGAGGCGAACCCCGGCACGACTGATCAGAAAAAATTCAACGGTTATTATAGAGCTGGTGTTAACCGGATCAGCATCGGTGTACAGAGCTTTGGCGATGTTTTTCTGGAAAAATTAGGCCGAGTCCATTCAGCCAACGACTCGAAAAACGCCTACGTCGCCGCCCGGGAGGCCGGTTTTACCAACATCAACCTGGACCTTATGCATGGGCTGCCAGGCCAGACACTGACTGAGGCCATTAATGACCTCAAAACCGCGGTCTTGCTTGGCAGCGAGCATCTCTCCTGGTACCAGCTGACCATCGAGCCCAATACCTACTTCCACAAGTACCCTCCGGTCCTTCCTGACGAAGATCAGCTATGGGATATCTATGAACAAGGACTCGACTATCTCACCAGCGAAGGATTCACGCGCTACGAAATATCTGCCTTCAGCAGACAAGATCGCCAATGCCGGCACAACCTCAATTACTGGTCATTCGGAGATTACCTCGGCATCGGCGCCGGAGCTCACGGCAAAATCACCACGCCTGGCAACCCCTTCTCGATCTCAAGAACTACAAAGACCCGGTCTCCAACAGACTACCTGAAAATGGCAAACAGGAAACAGGTTATCGTCGAAACCGATTCAATCGTGTTGGAGTTTATGATGAATACTCTACGCACCAAAGCAGGGTTCACAGAAACTCAATTCGAACAAAGAACCGGAATTAAGTTTGCTGCTATTGAGGATTTTGTACAGAACGGCATAGACAAAAAATTACTTCAATCAACAAAGTTGGGCATTGCACCGACAGATTTTGGATTGAGGTATCTTGATGAATTGTTGATGTTGGTTGACTAATTGAACCTCCAATAGCACAGTCTAAGTCGTTGCTCGCAGGTGCCATCTTGCAGCAGGCCTGGACGGCTGACGGCAGCCGCGCCGAAAGTCAGGTCCCATGGATGTGTGGGGAGGCCGAGTCTCACGCCGGTGCGGCAAGATAGCACCTGTCGAAAACGATTCCACACTACGGATCTTTAAGCTACCAGAGAAGAGCTAAATTAGCTTAACCGCAATATCCATCACCTTATGCCCGAGCCCAAGCCCCCGCCTCTCATACTTGGTCTCCACCCGAACCGGCACCGCAACAGTCTCAAACCTCCCATCCTCATCAAGCAACCCCCGAATCTCCGCCCCATAAGGCTCCCAGTCAGTAGCAACATGAAAGACCCCGCCAGTCTTTAGACAGCCAAAAACCAGATCCAGGAACCTGGTATTTATCAACCGTCTCTTATGATGTCGTCTCTTTGGCCACGGATCCGGAAAGAATATCTGCAGGCAGGAAACCTGACATGGCTTTAACCTGTTAAGCACCACCATTGAATCGTTAGCTATAACTTTCAGATTGGAAAGATTTTTCTTACTCGCTTCTGCCAGCAAATGACCAATACCCGGCCGATGCACCTCAATGCCGATGAAGTTTTTATGCGGGTAAAGACTGGCCATCTCAACCAGGGAATCGCCCATGCCAAAGCCAATTTCAATCGTTAATGGCTGATCGGTGTCAAAACAATCAGCCGCCGCGAATGGTTCTTCCGGGAGTTCAATCACATATTGATCCCAGAGTTCAGCCAGGGCGCTGCGCTGCCTGTCCGACATCCGACCTTGTCTGACGACAAAACTGCGAATAGGTTTTTTCTGGAGAGTCATCAATTACAAAGCTTAGCGGGCATTATCCCAGGCAGCCCAGGTCAATAGTGCCCAGCCCGCCAAAAACGCCAGACCACCAACGGGTGTCACAGGTCCAAGCCATTTGTATCCGAGGAGTGCCAGCCCGTACAGACTCCCAGAAAAAAGAACTATCCCCAACATAAAGGCATAAGCTGCCAGTTGAAGTGATAATTTCATTCCCCACATCTGCATTAAAATGCAAACTCCTAACAAAGCCAGGGTGTGACTTATCTGGTAGCTCACACCTGTCTCAAAGGCGTGAAAAAGGTTGTCCGCCACCTTGCCGCGTAAGCCATGTGCGCCAAAAGCACCCATGGCAACACCGATGAAACCACTGAGACCTGTAAACAAGAAAAAGTATTTTATACCCATGAATAAGGGATAATCCGAGAGGAAGTCAGGATTCTTCGAAACTGAGCCTTAAATTATTCAAAGCGTTCTTTTCCAGCTGGCGAACCCTCTCAGCCGAAATACCGAAATAGTCTGCCAGCTCGTGCAGGGTAGATTTCTTATCCGTTAGCCAACGTCTTTGTACAATTTCTCTCGCCCTGGCATCAAGCTTTCGAAACCCATTCTTCAACTTGTCACGGTCCAGTGTGCGAAGTTTGTTATTTTCCACCAGCAGTGCAGGATCATTTTGTCCTCCGTCCAGGTACTGTACCGGAGCCTGGTTGTCATCCTCATCATCACTTAAGTCGAAAGATTCATCCTGGGACGCAAGGCGGCCTTCCATTTGCCGGACAACGGCCGGGTCAACGCCAAGTGCTTCTGCCACATGTTTTACTTCCTGAGAATTCATCCAGCCGAGACGTTGTTTGGCACTTCTTAGATTGAAGAATAATTTTCGCTGTGCCTTGGTAGTTGCAACTTTGACGATTCGCCAGTTCCTTAAGATGTACTCATGCATCTCAGCTTTGATCCAATGTACAGCGAAAGAGACCAGCCTGACCTTAAATTCCGGATTGAAGCGCTTTACAGCCTTCATCAATCCAACATTACCTTCCTGAATCAGATCTGCCTGGGATAATCCATATCCCGCATAGGATTTAGCGATATAGACAACAAATCGCAAGTGTGCATAAACCAATTGCCGTGCAGCATCCAGGTCGCTGTCAAAATACAGACGATTTCCGAACTCCCGTTCCTGCTCCACACTGAGCATCGGGATAGTATTGACCGCCTGAATGTAAGCGTCCAGGTTTCCACCCGGAGACATAACATCAATTGGCTGGAGGTTCATGTGCATGACAGGCCTGAAATATTTGGGCTGCGAAGTTTAGCACTCAAGCCAGCAGGTGGCTATTAGCTTATATCTCATTGTTTTAATTGGCTTTTATTTCACGGTAATAAAATTTTGCAAACCCTTAACCTCACTCCGGCTCAATCTGGTTTAAATGTCGGCTCACGGCGACCAGACCA
>Ga0114949_10000415_pt1 | contig 22400 bp, 15 predicted proteins | sample N074metaG_FD_83505 | JGI IMG/M metagenome (GOLD analysis project Ga0114949, IMG submission 83505) | Deep subsurface microbial communities from Kermadec Trench to uncover new lineages of life (NeLLi) - N074 metaG | ecosystem: Environmental > Aquatic > Marine > Ocean trench > Sediment | place...
ACGAACCGCCGTCACTGCAGGGCACGATCATGTACCCGCAGGTCGGCGGGGGCAGCAACTGGGGTGGCGGCGCGTTCGATCCGCAGCGCAATCTCGTCATTACACCGGTATCCCAAATCCCGTATTACGTCCGGCTGATTCCGAATGCAGAGGTGGATCCGAAGACGGCGAAGTTGCCGCAAGCCGGTGCGCCGATGCAGGTGCCGGGCTATATCGGCGACACGCCGTACGCGCTCGAACAGGGTCCTTTGATGTCCCCGTTCTTTTCACCGTGTACGGCGCCGCCGTGGAATATGCTCGTGGCGGTCGACGTCGCCATGGGCGAAATCAAATGGAAGGTGCCGTTTGGGCTTCTCGACAAACTCATGCCGGTGCCGATTCCGCTGAATTGGGGCGCGCCGTCGGCCGGCGGGCCGATTATCACGGGTGGCGACCTGATATTCATCGGCGCGACGTCGGATTCACGTATCCGCGCCTACGATATCGATACCGGCGAGGAACTCTGGCAGACCCGTATGCCGACCTCGGCCATGGCGAGCCCGATGACTTATGAAATAGAGGGGCGGCAGTTCGTCGTGATCGCGGCGGGGGGACACAGCTGGTATTACGCGTTCGGGGTTGACGATTACCTGCTGGCCTACGCGTTGCCTGAATAAACCACTCGATTTTTGAGGCCCTCTCAGCGGCGCCTGTTGCCGGGTATTTCCTACCGGCGCCGAAAAAGCCGCCTTTCAGAGTGTATCCGCCACGGCGACCATAGGTTGTTTCGCCAATCTTCCAGGTTCGCAGACGAAGGTCTGCTTCCGACCCAAAGCAAACATTCAGATTCTTCTATAGAAATAATATTTCTCTATATTTAAGACATTGTTCACCTATTTGGGTGTCGTATTACAATCGAAATATAAGCTAGAATGGGTCTGTAGGGTGAATCTGTTGGAAAAATCGGCGGTTTACATCCTCCGAATAGTTCGAAAATAGCTGCCTCTGGCAGAAAAGGGGGAGGCAAAAATGAGCCTGAGTAATGAGAACGGACCTCCTGACAATGAATCGTCGGCCACGGGTGTCGAGAGTGGTGAACCTTCTCTGGGTCCGGTAATTCGTCTGGGCCCGGCAATTTCTTGCGTTGGATGGGTTTTATTGGTCATCGGTGTGTTTGCTTTTTTCTTGGGCTTCACATCAGGGGCCCCAGCATTTGCAATTCCCATGTCTCTGCATGGGATGATTTCCGGTTTGTTGCTTGTTGGCGCAGGGCGCATTACCACTGCAACGGTTGAAACCGCCAGACTGACTGAGTTGCTGGTGCAGGAAATGCGGGCTGCTCGGCGTTGACACCCATAAAGCCAGCTTTCGGCGGTTCACTTTTTTCGGAATTTATCGACAATCGAGTCCAAGGGGTAAAACCTGGATGCCGGATCAGCGCCGCCTCGTGTTCTTGATATACGGATTCAGGCGATCCAAATCGGCCTGAACTTGCTCTGGCGTTCGCTCGTATACGATCTCCCGGCCCATCGCCGTTCCCGCATAGGCGCGTCTGTTAGACGTTGGCGTGAGCGTGCACTTCACGCAGTGAATGCCCTCACCGAGGACGACTTCTATCCGATCGACGCGCTTATGAAATACGACAACTTGCAATGTTTTGCCACTGTCAGTCGATCGGACTTCAATTTTCTCTGATTCCATGTCTATCGGTCGTATCGGCGGCCAACGCTATCGTGGTTTTGCGGTGAGTTTTTCGGGGTAATGTTTTTCCATTAAGGCGAGGAGATCACTCGGGTAGTCCTCGACGCGGTCGAGTTTGCGGGCCGGCCCGGCCCAGACCGTGTGGCCCGGGTGATCGCGCATGTCCATCCAGCTCAACCAGGGCGCGATGAAGGTCGGGGCCGCCGTCGTGTAAACCTTGGGCATGGCGGGGTCGTGGAGTTCGGCGAGCGCGCCGCGAACGAGTTGATGTTCGCCCATCGGCACGCCCGGCGGGTAGGCACGGCTCATGGTCAGCCAGATCTGGTCGCCTGACTCATGCCATTTGAGCTGGCGCGTGATACTGCTGTCTGCCGGCAACGGCCGCGGATCGTCTGAGCGCTTATAGCCGTTGACGGCGTAAATGTAATAGGCGTCGACCGTGACCGTGTTCGGCCGGACTTCATTGCGTTTGCCCGTGATCGGGTTATCGAACGTGTCCAGCAATTTGCCGCTGTGCGTGTCACGGAAAAAGCTGACCGTGGCGCCGTAGGCGTGGTAAGAACCATCCACTTGCCGCTCGTAGTAGTCGATTTCGGAGCCTTCAAAATCCACGAGCGCCAAGGGCGCCTTGCCGGGCAGCACGGCATAGATCGTGCCGGCATACCAGTGCGGCACGTCTTCGGCCAGCAGGCTGCCGCGCATTTTTACCATCGCGGTCAAGGCGTCCGCTGGATCTTCGAGATCGAGCGTTCGGCCCTTCGGCGACGCAATTGCCGGTTGCGGAAGCAGCGCGGTCAAGCCGGTCGCTGCAATCGATCGGCAAAACCGGCGTCGGGATGTGGGGAGGTTATGCATTGGTCATAAGAATTGAGAACTGGAGCATGGTAGCTGATTCACGTCTGGTCGTAAGCTGGGCCTTGAGTTCCCCATTGACTGCACTTTATGTTAAGTCTGCTTAAATCACCGCTGGTTATCGCTGGTGCTGCCTTTGTAGCGGGCTGGATCGTGGCCCTGTTGTTCAAGTGGATCAGGTCGCCCTCGACCGATGAAGACAAGCCTGGTCACGAACACCAGATTCGCGCGCTCGATGCGGATCTGCGGGTGGCGACAAAGAGATTGGAGGAGATCGAGGATGAACTGCGTGCCGCGCAAAATGAACTGCGGACGACGAGCGAAGCATCCGAATTGCTTGGCAAGACGCTCGAGCTTCGCGATGCCGAACTGGCGAAGATCCGTAAGAGCCTGGCCACGGAATGCAAAAAGACCGTCGAATTGCGCCGCGAATTGACGGGACGCGCCGAGGAAACGATACGCGCGAGAGTGCAGATCAAGGATATCGCAACGGAGCGCGACATTGCACAGGCCGGGTCCAATGTGGTCGTCGAGCACGTGCAGCGCCTCGAGGCGGAGAAGGAAGATCTGACCGGCCGCCTGGAACGTTCGATCACGGGCGAAGCGGGGGCCGACGAAAAGCCCAGCGAAGAAACCAGCGAAGAAACCAGCGAAGAAACCTTTATCCTCGACAGTTGATACGCCAAATCGACTAGACTGGCAGCCGACGCTGCGGATCGTCTGTTCAGTCGAAAGGGGTGCGTAATCCATGAAACTGGGTTTCATGGCCGGGTATTCACCGGCGCAAATCGAGTTGCCGATAGAGCAAATCATGGAAGCCGAACGCCTGGGCTTCGATTCAGTCTGGACGTCCGAAGCCTATGGCTCGGACGCGGTTTCGCCGGCCGCATGGATTCTCGCGCTGACGACACGCATAAAAGTCGGTACGGCGATCATGCAGATGGCTGCGCGCACGCCGACCTGCGCGGCCATGACGGCGATGACGCTGACCGCGATGTCCGGTGGCCGGTTCATGCTCGGCATCGGGCCCTCCGGTCCCGGCGTGGTCGAAGGTTGGTATGGCGTGCCGTTCGGCCGTCCGCTCAGCCGGACGCGCGAATATATCGCGATCATTCGGAAGATTCTCGAACGCGAGGGCGCCTTGGAGCATACCGGCGAGCATTACCAGATTCCTTACCGGGGCGAAGATGCGACCGGCCTCGGCAAACCGATGAAAAGCATTCTGCACGGCGATCCCACCCTGAAAATTTATACGGCCGCGGTCACGCCGAACGGCCTGCGATGCAGTGCGGAGATCGCCGACGGCGTCTTTCCGATCTGGATGAATCCGGAACGTTTCGATTTGCTCGAACCGTATCTGAACGAGGGCTTTGCTCGCGCCGAGACGCCGAAGAGCCTGGAAAACTTCGAAGTCGCACCGCTCGTTAATGTCGTGCTGGGCGACGACCTGGACCGGTGCCGGCATTCGGTCAAGGAATACCTGGCGTTATATATTGGTGGCATGGGTCCGCGGGAACGCAATTTCTATAATCGCTACGCGATTCGCATGGGGTACGAAGCGGAGGCGCGCGCCATACAGGATCTCTATCTGTCCGGAAAAAAGGCCGAGGCCGTTGCGGCCGTGCCCGATCGACTCGTCGACGAAGTCGCGCTCGTCGGTCCCGCGGCGCGCATACGCGATCGACTGCAGGTCTGGAAGGAAGCGGGCCGCAACCGCCAGGTCGGCAGTTTGCTGGCCGGAGGCGCATCGATTGAGGCCCTGCGCCTGCTGGCCGAAGAGTTGCTTTGATTTCCACGCCAGAGTTTGGTATTCCCGTGCCGCAAGTCTTCCTCGACGGACAGGCGGACATGGATCTCGTGCGCAAATCGCTGCGTCGAGCCGAGGAGCTCGGTTTTCACAGTGCCTGGGTGCAGGATCAGGTCGCCGGCGAGGCGCCATTGCTCGAATCGATCAGTCTGCTCTGCTATGCGGCGGCCGTGACGACGACGTTAAAACTCGGCGTGTCGGTCATTGTGCTGCCGATTCGCAATGCGCCGCAACTCGCAAAAGATATCGGCTCGCTCGACCACATGAGCAATGGCCGCGTTATCCTCGGCGTCGGTCTCGGTCCGGTGTTTGCGGGCGATCATTATTTTCAGATATTCGGCACCCGGGCCGACGAAGCTTTGCGGCGTTTCAACGAAGGCCTGCAAATCATGAAATCTCTCTGGACGCAACCGACCACGGATCTGGCCGGCGAATTTTACACGCTCGAAGCCGTCGCCATGGAGCCGAAGCCGATTCAGCAGCCGCATCCGCCGGTCTGGTTCGGTGGCCAGCACCCGGCCGCTCTGCACCGCGCGGTCAAACATGCGGACGGCTACATGGGCGCCGGGCCGACGACCACGAAAGATTTCGCGAAGCAGGTTGAACACATCCGGCGTTTCCTGGATCAGGAAGGCCGTGACCCCGCGACGTTGCCGTTATCGAAGCGTGTGTACCTGGCCGTCGATAATGATGCCGACCGCGCTAAAGCCGGGCTCGACGAATTTTTCGAGGCGCGTTATCCGTGGATGATCAAGAGCAACCCGAATTTCGTGGCCGATATTTGCGTGTGGGGAAACCCGGCGCGAGTCGCGGAGGGGCTCCAGACGGTGCTCGACAGCGGCGCCGGCATGATCGTGCTGAATCCGCTCCGGGACTTTGTCGAACAGATGGAGGTCCTGGCCGAAGAAGTCATCCCGCAGTTGCGCTAGCACGAAGTTCGCCAATGAAAATTGATGTCATTCTCGACACCCGGGCGAATGCCGACGAACTCGCCGAACTCGGTCAGCTCGCGGAGCACCATGGCGTACACGGCATCTGGGTTTCGAGCCTGCTCGATTCGAGAGATCCGTTTGCGAACCTGTCGGTGCTCGCACGATCCACGCGCGAGATCAATCTCGGTCCCGTCGCCGTGAATCCGTTCGACACCCATCCGGTCAAGATCGCGTCGTCTTTGCTGACCTTGAATGAACTGGCCGGCGGGCGCGCGCGGATTGTCATCGGTGGGGGCGGAGAGGCGCTCGCGGCGCTCGATATCAAGCCCGTGCGCAGGGTTCGGGCCGTGTCGGAATGCGTCGAGATTATCAAGGCCGTTGCCACGGGCGCACCCGTCGATTACACGGGAGAAATATATTCGGTCCACAATCTCCGCCTGGCCTGGCTCGAAGCCGATGCACCGTCCATTTTTGTCGGCGCGAGCATGGAACAAATGTTGCGCATGTCGGCGCGTGTGGCCGACGGGATCATGATGAGCGATATGCCCACGCCGCTCGTCGTGGCCGCGATCGAGACGCTCGACGCCAGTCTCGGGAAATTCGGCAAGCGCAGGCCCGCGTTCCGTACCAATGGCTTCGCCGCCTGGCATGTCTATGCGGACCGCGAGCAGGCGGTGCGCGAAGCGCGGCAATGGCTCGTGCTACGCGGTATTTTTCGTCCGTGGGTGCTGGAGCAGTTTCTCGATCCCGCGCACGTCGACCTCGTCATGTCGAGCGCGCCGGCGTTCTGGAAAGCGTTCAATTCCCAAAGCCATATCGTCGAGGGCGTGCCCGATGCCGTGCTGGATACGATGGTTGAAAACCTGACCTTCGTCGCCGCGTTGACCGAATTGGATCATCAAATCGAGAAGCTCAAAAAATTCGCGGCGGCCGGTCTGCAAACCATCGCGCTGCGCCTGTACCGGGATCCCGCCGAATCCATACGGTTGCTCGGCGAGCGCGTCATTCCGGCGCTGCGCCAGACGGTTGACTGAGGACGCACCTCGATGATGTACCGGGCGTCAGGAAGCGGCCAGATATTCTCTGGCCGGGCGGTTGTGCACGGCCACGAGAGGCAGGGTTCCGTACGAGGTGGAGATTCGTTCATCGGTGGGCTGGCCATACAAGGTCGTGCGGTGCGCGGATTCGCGGCCAAGCGCCTCGATGAGCCGGTCCATGCGTTCCGGCGGCAGTTCCTGACCGTGGCTCGCGCCGGCCGCGCGCGAGATCGATTCGTTCATGAGTGTGCCGCCGAGATCGTTTGCGCCGGCGATGAGACAGTCCGTCGCGCCGGCATCGCCGAGTTTCACCCAGGAAGTCTGAATGTTCGTAATGAGCGGGTGCAAGGCCAGCCGTGCGACCGCGTGCATCAGCAGGGTTTCCCGATAGGTCGGGCCGAGACGCGCGCGGCCGCGATGAAATAGCGGCGCTTCCATGTGCACGAACGGCAGCGGCACGAATTCCGTGATGCCGCCGGTTTTGACCTGCTGCTGTCTCAAGATCAGTAAGTGACGGGCCCAGTGCCGCGTCGATTCCATGTGGCCGAACATGATTGTGCTCGTCGTCGGCAGGCCAATCCGGTGGGCCGTGCCGATGACCTCCAGCCATTCCTCCGTGTTGACCTTGTCCGGACAGATGACCGCGCGAATTTCGTCATCGAGAATTTCGGCAGCCGTGCCGGGCAGGCTCGCGAGTCCGGCCCGGGCCAGTTCGCCGAGATAGTCTTCGAGGGTTTTGCCGAGGGTCGTCGCGCCGTGCATGATCTCGAGCGGCGAAAACGCATGGATGTGAATATCGGGCGCGGCTTCTTTCGCGGCGTGGCAAATGTCGAGATAGGTCTCGCCCGTGAATGCCGGATGGATCCCGCCCTGCAGGCACACCTCGGTCGCGCCGCGTGCCCAGGCCTCTTCCGTCCGCCGGCTGATTTCCTCGCGGTCCAGCACGTAAGGTGCGCCGCGCAAATCATCGCTGATCTTGCCTTTCGAGAACGCACAGAACTGACACTTATACAGGCACAGATTCGTGTAATTGATGTTTCGGTTCACGACGTAGGTTACAGGCTCACCGGAAACTTCGCGGCGAAGTTCATCCGCGGCTGCACAAACCGCATCGAAATCCGCGTCCCGGGCACCGAACAACGCGACGACCTGGTCTTCGTTCAGATCGACGCCGTCTACCGCGCGCCGCACGATGGAGGCCAGTGCGTCATCGGTGTGCCGCGCGTAGCGCCGCGCGCGCGCCGGGGGCATCATACTCGCGCCGGCGGACCACTCGTCGTCGCGCGCGAGACCCTGGCTGTCCGCATGCGCAAACACCGGTCCGATGAGCTTTTCGTCGAGCCAGTGTTCGGCATCAAAGACATATTTCGGATAGATCGTGAGCCGTTGTGCGAGCCGTTTCTCGCCGGCCGCGGTCTGTTCTGCGAGCCGCTCGAGTTCGGGCCACGGGGATTCGGGATTGACATGATCGGGCGTGACCGGCGATACGCCGCCCCAGTCGTTGATACCGGCGCCGATCAATTCGGGCAATCGATCCGGGTTCAGATTCGGTGGCGCCTGAATATTCATGGCCGGGCCGAAAATATGCCGCGCCATCGCTACGGTCCAGAGCATTTCGTCAAAAGCCGGCGCCATGGACGCGTGCATTTTCGTGCCGGGTTTCGGCACGAAATTCTGCACGATGACTTCCTGAATGTGCCCGTGCTGCTCGTGTAGTTCTCGAATCGCGTGCAGACTGTCGATTCGTTCCTGGCGCGTTTCGCCGATGCCGATCAATATGCCGGTCGTCAGGGGGACACGGGCTTCGCCGGCCGCGCGAATCGATGCGAGCCGGATTTCGGGATGCTTATCGGGCGAGCCGTAGTGTGGGCCGCCGGGTTCGCAGAGTCGTGCCGCCGCGGATTCGAGCATGATGCCCATCGATGCCGAAACCGGACGCAGGGATTCGTAGTCCGCACGCGTCAGCACACCCGGGTTCAAGTGCGGCAGCAAACCCGTTTCCGCGAGGACCAGTGCGGCCATTTGTCCGAGATATTCGAGAGTCGTTTCGCAACCGAGCGCGGCCAATGCTTCGCGTGCGGCGCGATAACGCAATTCAGGCTTGTCGCCGAGCGTAAACAGCGCCTCGCGGCAACCGGCGGCTTTGCCGGCGCGCGCAATGTCGAGAACCTGTTCGGGAGACAGGTAGACCTGGCCGACGCGGCGCGGCGTTTTCGCGTAGGTGCAGTAATGGCAGACGTCGCGGCATAATTCGGTCAGGGGAATGAAAACCTTGCGCGAGTAGGTTACGAGCGTCCCTTTACCCTGATCACGCAGCGTCGCTGCTGTGCTCATGAGCTCGATGAGCGGCGTCGACGGAACGGTGTTCATGCCGTCAATACCTCCGCCGCCTGCAGTATTTTTGTGCGCAGCCCGGTGTGATCGAGGAAGTCGGCCGTGTGGCTCGCTACGGCCTGCTGGCAGAGCCAGATCAAATCGTCGGGCGTGTCGATATCGACAGCGAATGCCGGCTCGTCGATTTTCTTGCTCAACAGCCCGGCCGCTTGTCCCGCCTCGACATGTCGTTGCGCGCTGTGCATGCCGTAGTGGAATTGAATCGCATCCGGCGGCGATATCACGAGCGCATTCGTGCCGCCGTCGCGGTTCGCCGCGCAGACGCATAAACCGGTTTCGATCCGAGCAAGCAGGGCATCGATGTCTGGCGGCCGCAAAAGCGGTAGATCGCTCGGTATGACGACGAGTGTATCGACGTCTTCCGCGCTGAGCTGACGGGCGGCCATATTGAGATTGGCCGACAGCCCCGCGTCGTCGTATTCCTCGAGATAGGCGCAGCCGAGTTCCCGCGCCAGGCCTTCGATCTCAGGCGCTCCGCCGAGCAAGGTCACGCCGTGTACGCTGGCTGATTCCGCAAGGGCGGCCACGACATCCCGTGCCATGTTCGACGCGAGCGCCGAGCATTCGTCAGCCTGCAATACGCCACGAAGCCGGCTCTTGGCGAGGCGGAAGTCCTTGACCGGGATCAGTGCCCAGACCTTGTGTCGATTGTTCAAACGTGATGCCAATGGATCATGCCCGTGACTCATTTTATCGACCGGGCGAATTCGATCACTGCCTTCGCCAGCCGGACCTTGTCTTCCATACTCTTCATTATGGTGTCACAAACCGCCACTTTAAGGCCTAGATTTTCTATCTGTCCAGCCATGTCACGGTCCGCCGTGTCCAGTATGAAGCCATCCAGCAAATCCCGGTAGTGCCGGGCGACGCTGAGTGCCGAGACTTCGAGCCCCAGTTCGGACATTATTTTCGCCGTGGGGCCCTTGATGGCGGCGCCACTGACGATCGGCGAGACTGCCAGCACCGGCGCTGCCGCGCCGCGGATCGCGTCGCGCAGCGCCGGGATCGCCAGGATCGGGTCGATGCTCAAGTAAGGGTTGGACGGGGCGATGACGACGGCATCGAGATCTGCGCTCTGGAACGCGTCGAGCGCCGCCGCGGTCGGCATGGCCGCCGCGGCGCCGGCGTACTCGAGAGCCAGCACCCTGGGTACGGCCCGGTCGCGCACAAAATAGTGCTGGAAATCCAGCATGCCCCTGTCGGTTTTGACGCGCGTGCGCACGGCTTGATCCGCCATCGGCAATATTCGCGCGCCGACACCGAATCGCTCGCACAGCGCGGCCGTGATGTCTGTGAGGGTCTGACCTTGCGCGCGTCGGTGCGTGCGCTCGACGTGCGTGGCCAGATCACGATCGCCGAGGCGAAACCAGGTTTCGCCGCCCAACGCCTCCAGCGCATCCATGAATTGCCAGGTCTCGCCGCGACGTCCCCAGCCCGTTTCCGGGTTCACCTCCCCGGCCAGCGTGTACATCAGCGTGTCGAGATCCGGTGAGATAGTCAGACCGAAATGCTCGAAGTCATCGCCCGTGTTGGCAATGACCGTCAGTTCGTCGCCGGTCACAACCGCACTGAATCCGAGCACCAATTTAGCGCCGCCAATGCCGCCGGAAAGAACGGTGTATCGGTGGCCCATGGTGAAACCTCAGCGAAACAGGTCTTCTCGCTCGGGGCGCAGTAGCGCCGCGGCGTTCTGATCCGAGTCGCCCGCGTCGATGCCCCGGATGAGCACGACGGGCGCGCCTTCGGCGCCTTCGCCCATGACGAGTCCGGCGGCCCCGGCAACGCAATCCGCCGTCGCGACTTCGGCGACCTGCAGTACGCGGCCGAACAGGTCGCGCTGTCCGCGCAGGTCATCGAGGGCGGTTACGCCGGCGCAGCCGATCGCAATGCCCGTCGTGCCGAGTCGCCAGGGACGGCCAACGCTGTCGGTGATGATGACCCCGAGCCGAACGGCGAACTGGTTTTCGAGTGCCTGTTTCAGCTTCGCGGCCGACGCATCGGGGTTTTCGGGCAGCAAGAGGACCACGTCCTCATCGCCTTCGACATTCGAGCGGTCGATGCCGGCGTTGGCCAGCACGATGCCGAGTCGATGCTCAACGATAATGATGCCCGGCACATGCCTGACGACGCGCCTCGATTCGTTCAGTATTAACTCGACGAGGCGCGGATCCTTGTCGGCGCGTTTCGCGAGTTCGACCGCATCAGGTGACGGTGTGATGTCATGCAGGTCAACGATCCGGCCCTCTGCCTTTGACACGACCTTCTGTGCGATCGCGAAGATGTCGCCCGGCCGTGGTTCGAGATTTGCCTTGCGCACCGCCGCCACAATTTCGGCCGCCAGATCGGCGCCGGGCTCGATTCGCGGCAGATCGGGGATACGGAATACGGATAGCGCCGGCGCTGACATCGCAGATATGCGGGTCAGGTGGTTACTGTTCGCCGATACCGGTAATGCGGATACCGGTATGGCTGCCGTCATAACGTTTGTTCATGAAGATCAGCACAGAGGTCAGCGCCTCCATGGCGGCCGCATTTGCCAGCGGGCCGGCGTGCCAGGCTTGAAACCCGGCCTCGCGGGCGAGGTGGATGACGGTCTCGCGGCTCGCGCGCTTATTGCCGGCCACGAGCACGTCGCATTCCGGGACCTGATCGGTTGCGACGAGATCGGCCGCGACATTCTGAAATGCCGAAACGACCTCGGCGTCCTCGCCGAGTATTTGCTGGGCGCGCACGCCGGCCGATCCCTCGGCGGGCAATTGCACCCGTGCGACCTTCGGCGGCATGAGCGGCACCGTCGTGTCCACCAGAATCTTGCCGGCCAGTCCGGCCCGGATATCCTTGAGCGTTGCCTCATGGTGCGCGAACGGCACCGTCATGACGACGATGTCGCCCGCCCGCGCCGCGTCGGGATTGCTCAATCCGCTTATCGATGCGTCGCCGACCTGCGCCTGCAACCGGGCGGCCACGTCGACGGCCCTGGCCGCATCACGGGAGCCGATGACGATCCTGTACCCGGCCCGTGCCCAACGCATCGCGAGGCCGGTACCCAGCGCCCCGGTCCCGCCGATGATGCTGATGGTCTTGATCGCCTGTTCATTGTCCATTTTTCTTGCGTATGTCCATTCAAACCACCGCATGGTATCCCGCCGGCCGCCGGCGGTCCAAACGGGAGTGGGTACGGTGGTCGCGATAGTGGCCTATGAGGCCGCGACTGATGCAGAATAGCGCCGATAAGAACGGTCATTGATGCCGCCAGCGTTTCCGCGAACGATTCGTTTATTACCCGAGAACTGTAGGTGTGGTGGTCTGGCGTTCCGCACGGTTGGGGGAGAGGAAAGCTATGCAGATATACAAGGAGTTCCGCTTCGAAGCAGCTCATCGCTTGCCGAACGTACCTGCGGGGCATAAGTGTAGCCGTCTGCATGGCCATTCCTGGAAAGGGGTCATCTATCTCGAGGGCGACCTCGATCCCGAAACCGGGTGGATCATGGATTACGGCGAGATCTCCAGCGTATTCGAACCGATTTATCGGCAGCTCGACCACCACTATCTGAACGAAATCGAGGGCCTCGAAAACCCGACCAGCGAAGTGCTCGCTAAATGGATCTGGGACCGGCTGAAACCGGATCTCGAGAACCTGTCCCAGGTGGTGATCAATGAGACTTGCACGACCGGTTGCATCTACAGGGGCGAACATGGTCCGGAGCGAGAATGACCAGGGGCGCTGAACCTGTCGAATCCCGACGACCCGACCGCGGGATACAGGTCGGCGACCAGAGTTTCATGCGGTCCGCGATCGACATCGCCCGCCGGGCCATGTTGGCCGGCGAGCCGCCGATCGGGGCCTGCCTGGTCAGGGCTGGTGAGGCCATCGTGACCTTAAGCAATGCCGTCGTCGGCGAACTGGACATCACGGCCCATGCGGAAATGCGAGTGATTCGCGCCGCCTGCCGGCAGTTGCGTGTGCTGACGCTGTCTGACTGCCGCCTGTTCGTGACCGTCGCGCCGTGCCCGATGTGCATGAGTGCATGCCACTACGCCGGTATCCCGGAGATCGTCTACGGCGCTGAGATCGCCGACCTGCATGCACTGACGGGAAATGAAATCATGGTCGAGGGCAGTCGTCCGCCAGGCCTCACGATGTCCGGCGGTTGTCTCGGTGACGAGTGCCGCGCGCTGTTCGAAGAGTGGTCCGCCCGGTCACCCGGGGGTCCGGCTTAGATGGGCGCCCAGTATGACGACATCGCGGAACAATACCGGCACTCGACCGGTGCCGCGCTCAGGACCTATGTCGAATCATTTTCACTGCTCGGATGCGTCGGCGACGTGCGCGGAAAATCGGTGCTGGATCTCGCTTGCGGCGAAGGTTTCTTCACGCGCCGCCTGATAGAGGCGGGCGCAGCCCGCGCGGTAGGCGTCGATATATCGCCCGCGATGATCGCCCTGGCGGAGCAGCAGGAACGCGATAACCCGATCGGGCTCGATTATGTCTGCGCGGACGTGCAGGATCTGACGGGCCTCGGTCAATTCGACGTCGTTGTCGCGGCCTATCTGCTGCATTACGCGCAGTCGGAAGCGGAGCTCCTGCGCATGTGCGAGCGTATCGCCGCGCACCTGCCGCCGGACGGCTTTTTCGTGACGCTGAATGAGAACCCGGATCAGGATGCCGGCCAGTACGCCGGCTACACCCAATACGGATTCAACAAGACGGTCGAGATGCCGCGCGGTGAAGGATCCGAGATCACGTACTCGATGGTCTCCGGTCGTGAGATGTTCAAGTTTCACGCTTATTATTATCGTCGCGAGACTTACGAGCGCGTTATGCGTGCGGCAGGTTTTCGCCAACTGCGCTGGCGTTCTCTCGAACTCGATCCGCTGGGCATCGAGCAGTTTGGCGCCGAGTACTGGCGCGAATACCTCGACAACCCGCCCGTCATCGTCCTCGAGGCGTGGGTCTGACGTTATGCGTGCGCTGCACGACTGCTTCGAACGACAGGCCGCGGCGCGGCCGGAATCAATCGCGATTACCTATCGTGAGGCGACGCTGAGCTACCGGGAACTGAACCTCCGCGCCAACCGTCTGGCGCAGGCGTTGCGCGAACGTGGCGTTGGCCCGGATATGCCGGTCGGCCTGTGCCTGCCGAGCGGGCCGGAGCAAATTGTCGGCATGCTCGCAATCCTCAAGGCGGGCGGCGGTTATGTTCCCCTCGATCCGAGCCTGCCGCGCGTGCGCCGCGCGCAGATCCTCGCCAAAGTCGCACCTGCCCACGTCGTGACGCTTGCGGCGATGGCCGAGATGTTCTCGTCCCGCGGCATCGATGCGCTATGCATCGACACCGACGGCGCGTGGATCGACACCCAGAGCGGCGTAAACCCGCGCGTGCGCGTCGCACCCGAGCAGCTCTGTTACGTCATGTTCACGTCGGGTTCGACGGGCGAACCGAAGGGCGTCATGGTCACGCACGGCAATCTCGAGCATTTGTTCGGCGATATGGGTGAACGGTTCGCGTTCGGGCCGTCCGATGTCTGGATGCAGGCGCACACCTTTGCATTCGGCTTTTCCGTCTGGGAAATCTGGGGTGCGCTGCGCCACGGGGGCAGGATCGTGATCGTGCCGTCCGACACACGATCGGATCCGGCCCGACTGGCGGCGCTCATGCACGATGAGGACGTGACGATTGCGAGCCAGACGCCGTCGGCGTTTCGCCAGAATTTTCTGGCCGATTTCAGCAGGGACACCCCTGAGCGACTATCGCTTCGCGCCATCTTTCTGAGCGGCGAAGCGGTTGTAAAAGAGGACCTGCAACGCTGGTTCGCGCAGCGTGGCGACACGGGGCCACGCCTTTTGAATACCTATGCGGTCACGGAGACCGGCGGTCAGGTCGCGGTCCGGGAATACTCCCCGGCGGATGCCATGAATGGGGTGGCGGGTCTCGTCGGAACGCCGCTGCGTCACGCCCGCCTGTTCATACTCGATGAGCAACGACGGTCGGTTGAACAAGGATCGGCTGGCGAGTTGTATGTCGGCGGGCCTGGCGTCGCGCGCGGCTACATCAATGAGCCCGACTTGACGGCCGCGCGATTTCTGCATTTGCGCGACAACGGGCACGATCCCTGCCGCGTTTACCGGACCGGGGACCGGGCGCGCCTGTCGGCGAGCGGTGAACTTGAATTCCTCGGTCGCACCGACGACCAGGTCAAGTTGCGCGGCTATCGCATCGAACTCGGCGATATCGAGGCGGCTTTACGCAGCCATGCCGGCGTGCGCGAGGCCGCCGTCAAAGTGCACGAGGACGGGTCGGGCCACGGCCGGCTCGTCGGCTATATCGTGCCGGAAACCGGTTCGCACGGGCCGGTGATCGCCGCGGGCCGGAGCGACAGCACGCCCGAATTCTGGCCCTCGGTCGGCCCCTACCAGCTTTACGACGAGTTTCTTTACGACCTCATGAGCGCGGAGACTCAACGGCTCGATCGGTATCGGCGGGCCTTCGAGCGACAGGTCCGGGACAAGACCGTGCTCGATATCGGCACGGGCGAGCACGCGTTGCTTGCGCGCATGTGCGTCGAAGCCGGCGCGCGCCGAGTCTACGCCGTCGAGGTGCTCGACGAGGCTTGTCGCAATGCGCGGGCGCTGATCGAGGAGCAGGGTCTCGGTGACCGGATCGAAGTCATTCACGGCGACATGGCGTCGGTCGCCTTGCCCGAGCCCGTTGACGTCTGCACGCAGGGCATTATCGGTAACATCGGCAGCGCGGACGGTATCGTGCCGATCTGGAATCTCGCGCGGCGATTCTTCAAGCCCGGCTGCGTGCCCGTGCCGTTGCGTTGCCGGACAATGATCGCGGCCGTCGAATTACCGGAGGCACTTCGGACTGAACCAAAGTTCGGCCCGCTCGCGCAACGTTATGCGAACCGCGCGTTCGAGAAACTCGGCCGGCCGTTCGATATCCGGCTTTGTGTCCGGAATTTCCCGGTGACAGGGATCATCTCAGACGCGCACGTGTTCGAGGACCTGGACTTCGAGGGTGAGCTGCGTGCCGACGCGGCCGACACTGCACGATTCACGATTGATCGTGCGGCACGGTTCGACGGCTTTCTGTTATGGACGGTCGTCACGACGTCAGACGAGGAAGCGGTTGACTACCTCCTCAATCAGCAAGCCTGGTTACCGGTATTTTTCCCGATGGTGGATGCAGGACAGCCTGTGCGCGCCGGCGATACAGTCGAGGCCGAGTGGTCGCGCCGGACGACGTCGGGTATCTGTCCGGATTACCGGGTTGCTGCGCGTGTCGCGAGCAGCCAGGGCCAGGCGCGGGAATGGGTTTACGCGTCACTTTACGACGAGACGGCGCTCGACAGTACGTCGATCCACAGGGCGATTCACCAGGCCCTCCGGGATACCGTGAACGCGCCCGAGGCTGAGATACCCGACGCGCAATTGTCGGATGTCGGGCTCAATGACTGGTTGACCGCACGATTGCCGGATTACATGGTGCCGACCGCCTGGGTGCGGCTGACCGAACTGCCGCTGTCGCCGAACGGCAAATTGGATCGTGGTGCCCTGCCTGCGCCAACCCGCGATCGGCCCGATGTTCGCACGGTGTTCGAAACCCCACAGGGCCAACTCGAGAAAGATCTGGCTGGCCTGTGGTCCGAGATCCTCGGCTTCGACCGCATCGGCATGACGGATAATTTTTTCGATCTCGGCGGCGATTCGATTTCCGCGGTGCGTCTGACGAGTGAATTGCAACGGTTCCTCGACGCTGCGGTCATGCTCGTCGCCGTATTCGACCAGCCGACGATCCGTGGTCTTGCCGCGTACCTGAGCGAACATCACGGCAAGGCCGTCGCCGCGCGCTATGCTGAGGCGGAACCGTCAACGCCAGCTTACGAGGGCGACCCATCTTCGCATTCGGCGCCGCTGTCATTCCCGCAGCAGAGTTTCTGGTTGCTGGAGCAGCTCTATCCGGGCCTCACCGGTGGCAACGAGCAGTTCGTGATCCCGTTGCAGGCGAGTCGCGACGATGTGCTCGATCTTCAGCGCCTGAGCGCGGCCTGGAGCGCCATCATCGAGCGCCACGACATTCTGCGCACGGTTTTCGAAGAACATGACGGCGAAGTTCGGCAGGTGGTGCAGCCCGCACAGTCGCTGTTGCTGCCGATGACCGACCTGGGTCACCACGCGACGGAGTCGGAACGGCTGGCCGCACTGGCCGAAGCCGCGGAGGCCGACATCAATCGGCCGTTCGATCTGCGGAGCGGGCCGCTAATCCGGGCGCGCTTGTTCAAATTTTCGGAGCGTTCAATTCACCTGCTCGTCAACGCCCATCATATTGTCGCCGACGGTTTGTCGATTCGCATCATTCGTGATGAGTTGGCGCAACTGTACGCGGCCCTGGCCGACCGGCGTGTCGCCGAACTGCCGAAACCGGTCTCGCAGTACCGGGCGTTTGCCTGTGAACAGCGTGCGGCCCTGGATGAGTCGCGGTTGCGGGCGTCGCTGTCTTTCTGGCGCAAAACGCTCGCCGATGCGCCGCAGGAGGTCGCGCTGCCGACACGGGGCGCGGCGTCGGCGACGGGCCGGCAGCGCCGTATTGGTTTCGAAATCGATGCTGAACTCGCGGACCGTATCCGGAGGCTGGCGCGGCAAGCCAATGCGACGATGTTTATGACGCTACTGGCCGCCTTGCGCGCGCTGTTGTTCCGCTATTCGGATCAGGACGACATTTCGATCGGTTCCCCTGTCACTTGCCGCGAATCCGCCGCGACGCGTGCCATGATCGGATGTCTCGTCAACAACGTCGTCTTTCGCACGGTCGTGTCGGCGGACGCATCATTCATGGACCTGGTGCAGCGCGAGCGCGCGACGGCACTGGCCGCGTTCGAACATCGTGGTGCGCCCTTCGAAAAAGTCGTCGAGGCGTTGCAACCGCGGCGACGCTTCGGGCGCCATCCGCTGTTTCAGGTCCTGTTCCTGTTCGAGAGCGGCCGCGAACCCGTCGCGACCGGCGACGGCGTGACGTTTGGACTTGAGACGCAGAATTCGGAGCGCAGCGCATACTGGGATCTCGAACTGTCGTTGACGGATCGCGGCGCCGGGCAGGGCATCAGCGGTTTCGTCGGCTACGATACCGGGTTGTTCGACGCCTGGTTTGCCGAAGCCATACCCGGACATTTCGAGGCGCTGCTGCGTTCGGCGGCCGATCAACCCGAAGCGCCCGTCGCGTCACTCGGCATCCTGTCCTCACCGCAACGCGTCGATCTGTTGAGGCACTGGAATTCGACGCGTGCCGAATACCCGCAGCACGCCACGCTCAGCGGCCTGTTCGAAGCCCAGGTGGACGCCGACCCGGATGCTCTGGCGCTCGTCGGCGGCGACACGGCGATAAGTTACCGGGAACTCGATCGCCGCGCGAACCGCCTGGCGCGTGTTCTGGCCCGGCGCAATATCGGCGCAGGATCGCTCGTTGGCATCGGCGCGAGTCGTTCGATCGAACTCGTCGTCGGTGTTCTCGCGACCCTGAAAACGGGGGCCGCCTACCTGCCGCTCGACCCGGCGTATCCGCGCGCGCGCCTCGAGTTCATGCTCACGGACTCCGATGCGGCCATCATTCTCGCCGATAACGCAACGCATATTCCGGCCGGGCGATTCGAGTCGCGCGTCATACGGATCGACCAGATCGATTGGTTTGCGTCCGACGTGAATGCGGAACGCATGGCCGTGGCGAGCACGCCCGATGACCCCGCGTACGTGTTGTACACGTCCGGTTCGACGGGGCAGCCAAAGGGTGCAGTTGGCTTGCATCGCGGTGCGGTCAATCGCGTGCATTGGATGTGGCGGGAATTCGGCTTCCGGCGCGACGATGTATTCTGCCTGCGCACGAGCCTGAATTTCGTCGACTCGGTCTGGGAAATTTTCGGTGCGTTGGCGCATGGCGCCAGTCTCGTCATTCCAGGCGACGACGCGGTTCGTGATCCGGAACTCTTGATCCAACGGCTTACGGGGTCTGTCGAGGGACGGCGGGTCAGCCACCTCGTCGTGGTGCCTTCGTTGCTGCAGGCGTTGCTCGACGCGGCGCCCGATCTCGGTCACCGGTTGCCCGCGGTCCATACCTGGATCAGCAGCGGCGAGCCGCTGACGCCGGAATTGTTGCAGCGGTTTCGCGACGCCGTACCGGCCGGCCGGCTGCTGAACACCTACGGCACATCGGAAATCTGGGACGCGACGTGTTTCGACACGACCGACTGGTCATCGGATGACGCCGGCGATCAGGGGCGCGTGCCGATCGGCAAACCGATCGCCAACGTCACCACGTACGTGCTCGATGCGCGCATGCAGCCCGTACCTCCGGGCGTGACCGGTGAACTCTACGTCGGCGGCATTGGACTCGGCGCCGGGTACTGGAACCGACCCGAGCTTACCGCCGAACGATTCGTCGAGAATCCCTTTGACGATCCAGGGGGCGAAGGTCGGTTGTACCGCACGGGCGATCTCGCACGTTATCTGCCGGACGGGACGCTTGAATGCGTCGGCCGGCTGGACCGGCAGATCAAGCTGCGCGGCGTTCGCGTGGAGCCCGGCGAGGTCGAAGCGGTCATGCGCGCGTGCCCGGGCGTTCGCGAAGCCGCCGTCGACCTGCGTACCGGCCCGTCGGGAGAATTACACCTCGTGGCCTGGTGCGCGCCGATGGGACTCGACCGCGGCATGCTGCGGCGCTATCTGCGGGACCGGTTGCCGGCCGCGATGGAGCCGGCGTTCATTGCGCCGTTGCCGGTGCTGCCGTTGACTCCAAGCGGCAAAATCGATCGGCGGGCGTTGCCCGATCCGGATTGGGATGGCGCCGATCGCGCGGAGACCGAATTCGTCGCGCCGCGTACGCCGACCGAACAAACCATCGCCGATCTCTGGCAAGCCGTGTTGGGTACCGGAAGTGCCGGCATACACGACGATTTCTTCGCGAGCGGCGGCCATTCGCTGTCGGCGACGCGACTGTTGTCCAGGATACGCGCCGCTTTCCCGGTTGACCTGAGTCTGAAAGTTTTGTTTGACGAGCCGAATATTTGTTCGTTGGCCGCGCATGTCGACGCATTGCTCGGGACCGGCGCCGTGCCCGACCGCACGCCGATGCGTATCGATCGCGATGGTTATTTGCCGCTGTCGTTCGGCCAGGAGCGCTTATGGTTTCTGGACCAGCTGGATTCCGGCAGTCCCGCCTACAACATCGCCTTCACGGTTCGTTTGAACGGTCCGCTTGATGCGCGCGCGTTGCATTCGGCCGTGAATGCGGTCGTCAGCCGCCACGAGATTTTGCGGACCTGTTTCCCGTCGGAAGATGGCAAGCCGAGCCAACGGATAGTGCCCGACCTCGACATTCCGGTCGATCGCGAGGATTTATCCGCCGCGACCGAGAGCGAATGGCAGGCGAAGCTGGCACGCATCGCAAGCCGGCCCTTCGATCTGGCTGACGGCCCCTTGTTGCGGATGCATCTGCTCGTGCGCGGACCGGCTGCGCACGTGCTGCTCGTCGTCATTCATCACATCGTCAGCGACGGCATCTCCAACGGGCTCCTGTTCAGGGAACTGGCCGAACATTATGACGCCGCCGTGTCCGGGACGAATCCATATCTGTCGCCGTTGCCCGTTCAGTACGTCGATTATGCGCATTGGCAGCGGCAGCATCTGGCCGGTGACCCGCTGGCCGATCAGCTGGATTACTGGATGCAGCAACTGGCTGATGCGCCTGCGGCGCTGGAGCTGCCGACAGATCGCCCACGCCCGGCCGAGCAGCGTTTTCGCGGCGCATGGCTATGGCGTCAGGTCGATCTCGAACAAGCGGACGCGCTTCGCGCCTTAGGCCGCGCGCACGGTTGTACCTTATTTATGGTCATGCTCGCGGCTTTCGACGTGTTGCTGCAACGCTATTCGGGTCAATCCGACATCGTCGTCGGTACGCCGATCGCCGGACGCAGCCGCGTCGAGTTCGAGTCTCTGATCGGCCTGTTTATCAACACGGTCGCGTTGCGCGCGGATCTTGCCGGCGATCCCGCGTTCGCGGATCTGCTCGGCCTGGTCCGGCGCGTGACGCTCGAGGCGCAGGCCAACCAGGCGCTCCCTTTCGAGCGGCTCGTGGAATCGCTGCAACCGGACCGCACGCTGAGCCACGCGCCGGTATTCCAGGTCATGTTTAACCTGACGCCAATGCCCGAACGCCGGGTGACACTGCACGGGCTGGACATGCACCTCGACCGGTTGCTCGATCATGGCGTTTCGACATTCGACCTGACGCTGAGCGTCGGCGAGCACGCCGGTGGTCTCGAACTCATATTTGAATACGACCGCGACCTGTTCGACCGCTCGACCATCGAACGGTTCGCCGATCATTACGAGCGCCTGCTCACTGCGATACTCAGCGACGCCAGCCGCAGGATTTCCGCGTTACCGATACTGACCGAGACCGAGGCGCGCCGTTTGCGCGACGACTGGAACCCGGCAGCGTCGGATCTGATGGCAGCCGGACCCGACTGGTGCGCCGCGCATGAGCTGTTCGAGGCGCGGGTCGATCTTGATCCCGATGCCGTGGCCGTGGTCGACGGCGACACGCGTCTGACCTACGGACAGCTCGAAGTGCGCGCGAATCAGCTCGCGCATCGGCTGCGCGATCTCGGCGTGGGTCCGGAGCGCACGGTCGGGATCTGCGTCGAGCACACGGCCGAGATGCTCGTCGGCGTGCTCGGCGTGCAAAAGGCCGGTGGCGCCTATGTGCCGCTCGATCCTGGTTACCCTGCTGCACGTATTGCCGACATGCTGGATACCAGCGCGCCCGTGGCGCTCATCGCGCATGCGCCCGTCGCTGAACGGTTGCCGGTCGCTGGTCGGCCGGTCGTCTGGCTGGATCGAGATGCGGAGATGCTCGCCGGGTTGCCGGCCTCGCGGCCGGCGTGCGTGACTGCGGCTGATCAATTGGCCTACGTGTTATTTACGTCGGGCTCGAGCGGTCGCGCGAAAGGCGTGATGGTTACGCACGGCAATCTCGCGAGCGCTTACCGGGCCTGGGCGTCGGCTTACGATCTGTGCGCGGCCGATCGCCACCTGCAGATGGCGAGCTTTTCTTTCGACGTGTTTACGGGTGATTGGGTCCGGGCGCTGTGTGCCGGTGGCCGCCTCGTCCTGTGTCCGCGCGCGACGCTGCTCGATCCTGAGCAGTTGTTTGAGCTCATGCGAACAGAAGCGATTACCTGTGCCGAGTTCGTGCCGGCCGTCGTGCGTGGACTCATGGCCTACGTCAACGCGAACGACAAAGATCTTGCCTTCATGCGTCTCGTCGCCGTCGGCTCCGATGTCTGGTTCGGCGCGGAATATCGGGCACTGCAGCGCGTCTGCGGTGAGCGTGCGCGCATCGTGAATTCCTACGGGACGGCCGAGGCGACAATCGACAGCACCTGGTTTGAAGCCGATGCGAAACAGGTGCTGACCGACGGGGTCGTGCCGATCGGGCGGCCGTTCGACAACAGCCGGATTTATATTTGCGACGAGCAACTCGAACTCGTGCCGATCGGCGTGCCCGGGGAGTTGTGTATCGGCGGCGCGGGCGTTGCGCGCGGTTATTTGCACCGGCCGGAGCTGACGGCCGAACGATTCGTCGCCGATCCGTTCGTGGCCGGCGGGCGGTTGTATCGTACGGGCGACCGGGCGCGCCA
>Ga0114949_10000417_pt1 | contig 22385 bp, 29 predicted proteins | sample N074metaG_FD_83505 | JGI IMG/M metagenome (GOLD analysis project Ga0114949, IMG submission 83505) | Deep subsurface microbial communities from Kermadec Trench to uncover new lineages of life (NeLLi) - N074 metaG | ecosystem: Environmental > Aquatic > Marine > Ocean trench > Sediment | place...
GGCTTCCGCCGGATGAGTAACGAAGGGGGACCCCCTCAAGGAGGTCTCAGCGCCATGCTCGCACAGCAAGGTGCCGACAAAAGTCTCCTCAAAATGGTGCACGAGGTTGAGTCCATGCCTGGGGGTATGGAGCTGCTCTACACCGCCGCCGCTGAGAAGATGATGATGCAGCAGGGTGTCCCGGCGAAGACGGCAAAGAAGATCAGGCTCTACAACATGGGGGGCGCAGTCGAACTTGCTCGAGGAGGGTCCACCCGACAGGCGGCAGAAAGAACCCGACGAGCGGGGCGTGGCGACGACTCAATCATGCTCCACCTGAGCCCTGAGGAAGCGGAGGTTATCTCCGCTATGTGGGGACCACCTGAGATCAACCCCAACACTGGGATTGGAGAGTATGGCTTCCTCTCGAAGGTTTGGAAGAAGATCAAGAAGGTCGTCAAGAAGATCGTCTCGAGCCCCATCTTCCAGATCGTTGCTCCTATCGCCCTGAACGCATTCTTCCCTGGGTTAGGCGCTGCTATCGGCACTCTGATGACGGGTGGTGGTACTGCTGCTGCGGGTGCAGCGATGGCTGCTGGTGGTGTAGGTAGTTCCCTTTTAGCAACGACTGTAGGTAATGCCGTTATCCAGGGGGGGCTGGGTGCGATGGCTGGGGGCAAGGAAGGATTCATCAAGGGTGCTTTCTCAGGAGCCATTACCGGTGGCCTGGGAAGCGCTATAGGAGCCAAGATACCTGGGCTCGAAGGAGCAGGTGCAAGAATCGCTGGGGACGCCCTGTTATCGGGGACGGGTTCCGCATTGGCTGGGGATGATTTCGTAGGAGGTGCAATCGTTGGAGGTCTTTCGACTGCCGCAGGACTGCAGCCAGATCAGATAGCTGGAGGAGCTAAGAAAGCTTTTACGGGGCTTGGGCCTGGGCAAGCGGGACCTCCACTGCCTACGCTGAAGGGCTTGGCAGCTGTAGCTAAGAAGTACGCAATGCCAGCGCTGGCTATTGCTTCTCTGAATCAGGAGCCATACGAAGATGAGGGACCACCCGACTTTAACCCTGAAGGGTTTGGGGGGGAGGGGTTCGGAGAGTCGCTCCCGCAGTACTCGATCAATAGGGAGTTCCAGAACTTGGACAGCGCGGAGGATTACTTCACCTACGCCCAGCCTGGAGCACCTACCTCAGGACAGCATCTGTTCATCACTCCTCCCGATCCGTTTCCCCTCACAGACGAAGCAGGAGAGCCTGTGGACCCCCTTTCAGGGCTGGGTCCCATAGGTCAGCTGTCGGACGAAGAGTTACTGGCGCAGCTGTCTGGAGGCGCAGGCATGCCAGGAGGTCAACGGGGAGGAATGGTTGATCACTGGGCACAGAATGCCGATGTGTTCAGCACTACTCCGACAGTCAGTGCGCGGGGAGGTAAGCAGGAAGGTAATGGTCGCTCGGACGACATCCCGGCGTGGCTCAGTGAAGGTGAGTACATAATCGACGCGGAGTCGGTTGCTCTCCTGGGTGATGGCTCCGGTGATGCAGGGGCCAGGCGGCTCGATGAGATGCGGCGTAACCTGCGGAAACACAAAGGGAAAAACCTCACGAAGGGGCAGTTCAGCCAAAAGGCGAAGAGTCCAGATCAGTACATGAACAAACTGCGCCGCAAGGCTAAGTATGAGCACGGAGGATTGCACGCATGACTATCTTGGATTTTCTCTTCGAGGGTAAACCTCCGCAATCGGTCACCACCTACGGGCAGACGATCGAGAATGTCCCCAAGTGGATGTCCGACTACACCCAGGGGCTGATTGCGAAAGCTAACGCAGCGGCGGCAGAGCCCTACATCCCTTACGGCGGGCCGAGGATTGCTTCCTTCGCACCTGAGCAGGAGCAGGCCTTCGAGATGGGACGTGAGAACGTCGGGAACTGGCAACCCTTCGTGGAAGGTTCTACCGCAGCGACCGTCGATGTGCTGGGTGGACCCAGCGGTCTGGAGCAGGCTCAGCCCTACCTGGATCAAGGTACGCAAGACTTTCCGGGGTCTGTCGATCAGTACATGAACCCCTACATCCAGCATGTGCTCGATCGCCAGGAGGAGCTGGCAGGGCGCACGTTGAATGAGCAGTTCCTGCCCGCCCTGGACCGTCGATTCATCTCGGCAGGACAATTTGGGTCTCGGGGAGTAGGACCTGAGTCAGGGTCTATGGAGGCCACCGGTGTCCGAGGTGTGCGAGGCATCATGGAGGGTCTCGAGAGTCAACGATTGGCTACTCTGGGTGCAGCCTACGGACAAGCAGGGGATCTCTTCGGAGCAGATAGGGCTCGGGATCTGACAGCAGGTCAGACGGCTGGAACGCTCGGAATCCAAGGGGATCAGATTAACTTGATGGGGGCTCAGCAGTTGGGTGCGCTTGGTGAGTTCACTCAACAGGCAGGCTTCCGTGACGTTGGGATGATGGAGGCCATTGGAGCTACGCAGCAAGGACAAACTCAGCGTAGTTTGGACGTAGCGTACGGTGACTTCCGCGAGCAGCGCGATCTGCCGCTGGAACGAACTGGGTTCATGTCAGAGATCATTCGTGGTCTGCCTACATCGGCTGTTGGACGTTCGACTAGCACCCAAGATTATGGACCTGCATCCACCTACCAACCCTCACCTCTGTCTCAGGCTATTGGAGCCTACGGCGTGTACCAGGGATTGAAGCCACAGGCTCGTGGTGGTCGGATAACCAGGGCTCGCGGAGGCCCGGTGACGGTCGAGGGTGACTACAGAGTGGTCGACGATGGTTACATGGTCGGTGGCTTCATCAACAACGCCAATCCACGAGAGCACAACAAAGCACGCTTCGGTGGCTATGGTGACTACGGACGCGGAGGGCTGGCGCGGTATGCCGCCGGGGGAAAGCTCCGACCTATGACGCGAGGTACGCGATGGGCGGCTTAGCAGCTGCAAACAACCATGGCTACTACTACGGTGATGAGTACGCGCTGGGGGGTCTAGCTCAAGCTGTTCGGTCGGGGTACCAGAAGGTCAAAGGCTGGGCGAAGTCGTTGGCAGGGTGGTTCGGTCGGAAGCAGCCGGGGCTGACGAAGGCTTCTTCGATAATCTATCCGCAGTGTGATCTCACACACCGTGCGGAAGGCGCTGTGCAGTTGGAAGATCAAGACTGATGGCCGATTACATACCGGGCTGGCCGGAAGAATGGAAGAAGAAACCGGGCGACCCTGCTGGATGGGACCCAGATCAATGGGCGTATCCACAACAACTGAGAGGTGAAGAAATGGCAACGGAAAACGGCGGGCTAGCACAGGCACTGACCCTAGAGGCCATTCTCGGGGACGAGGACGACGATGACCCTTACATGGGGGCTCCCGGCGCGTTGGCAACGGCGAGTTCTGGACGGCGACCCACTTATCTGCCTACCCAGTCTACTCGACGTGGGAATACTATGACTAGCGATGCAGCCATAGCGCGTTTGGAAGAAGCACGCCACCGACTGGTGGATCGACGTGACAAAATAGAAAGGGACAAGACGGATCAGTGGTTGGCTTTAGCGCAAGGCATGCTGGCACCAACAAAGACCGGTGGCTTCGGAGAATCGTTAGGGGTATCTGCTGGGCTGATAAGGGAGGCTCGTTCGGAGAAGAGAGAGCTGATGACCGACATCGAGAGGGATCTACTCGACGCGGAGGTGAAGTCGCAGCAGCTGTCTCTGGCAGCACGTCCACGTCTGGGTTCGAGTGACGACGTCTACCATCCAGATGACGTCGCTGAGTGGCCGGACAATCCACTCAAGTGGCGGATAATCCAAAAACAAACCATCGTGCATAGCGATGGCACAGTGGAACACATTTTTACGGGAACGGCGGACGGTCAGCTGTTGCAGGTAGTGTCTCCTAACAACCCCATCACCGTGCGCACCGGCGGTGCCGCGAAGATTGCGGGCCAGGAAGAGGCTAGGCGTGCTCAGCACGATATTGATCAGGGGCTGATCGCAACTATTGCAACGTCCAAGCTGCGCGATGCGCGGGCGATCTTTGCAGGTATACAGACCGGTGGACTCAAGTCGGGGATCGCACGCATCGGTGAGTACCTCAATATTAGGATCGCAAACGACGCAGACTTTAGAGTGATACGACGGCTCATCGGTGATGAGGTTCTCACCCAGCTGTCTCGCTTGACGGGTACGAAGACTGACTTTGAGTACCGGAAGATCGAGTCGCTCAACGCAAGTACGGATGCTAGCCAGGAAGCCAACCTGCGCATCCTCGACGAGATGTTAGGACGTTACGACAGGATCATTGAAATTGGGGAACGCGCAGCGATTGCAAAAGCGGTGAACCTTGACGAGGATTTGTCGGTGATGAGGTATCGGGAATACCGTGTAGAGGATGAAGCACGGAAGGAGCTTGAATTACATCCCCGAGTGAAGATAGTGCCAGCCCATCATAACGATAAGTTAGTCGATCAATTTGACCTCGACAACCCAAACAACGACAAGCTGATCGAGTTCTATAGGAACAGATACGGCTGGCCTCCGGTAGATCCGGAAGTGCTCTCTGAGCTGCGTAAGAAGGGGTATGAAGACTGATGGCTGAAACCAAATACCAAGACCCGTTTGACGAAGATCCGTTTGCGGATATCGATGATGATCCCTTTGCAGATCTTGACGAACCTGTTGGTAACCCTCTTGCCCAGTTTCCCAGTGAATTTCCTGATGAACCGGGTACCTCTCGTGCGTCACGGGAGCTGGGAGAGATGTTTGTACCGAGCGCTCTTGGTGGTGACGCTCCACAGGTGGGGCCAGGGCGCACCGTAGAAGAGAGTGGGGGTGGTGTAGGGTCGACTATACCAACAGGGCAGCAAGCGATGATCTCAGCGGCTGCGCTGACGATGACTGATCCGCAAGAGATCGCAGACATGCTGTCACAGTTTCCTGAGATTGGCATCACCTACGCACCCGATGGTGCAATCATCGCAACCAACAACGAGACGGGGGCACGAGGTCTCATCAACCGTCCTAACATGAGCGGTATGGATGCTCTTCAGATGTTGGGGCTCGGCGCAGCGTTCGGCCCAGCTGCGAAAGTGGCATCGATGGGGGTGAAGACAACGCTCCCTGCCGTGGCAAGCGCAACAATGCGTAAGCAGCTAGCGAGAGAAGCAACTCGTAAAGGAATGCTGCAAGGAGCTGCTGCTGCAGGCGTCACTGAGACAGGACTGCAGGGGGGTCAAGCGCTATCTGGTGGGGAGTTCGATCCTGAAGACATCGCGTTCACCACTTTGGCAGGTGGTGCTGCGGAAAGGCTGGCGAAGCCTATTGCAACTATTGCTACCAAAGGCAAGGAGCTGATAGGCAAAGTTGTGGATGTCGTACCTAAAAATGTCATGCAGGCGTTGGAATACGCGAAGGCAACGGGGAGGAAAATCTACACATCTGATGCGCTCTCGGAGTTCATGACCCCTATCCAAATGATATTCATGAAGACGATTGAACGTGTTCCGATCACAGGTATCGGTCGTCAGAAGATCAGACAGAAGGCAGCACGAACAGATGCACTCATTGATCTCGCTAACAAGTACGGCATCGACATCGAGACTGAGTTGGGACAGGACATCGCGGATAACTTCATCACCCGCATGATCAAGCAGCGTTTCTGGGGTAAGAACGCGGAGGTCATGGACCCTAATAACTGGCCCACAGGGGTCGGGAACCCGCAAGCACGTCGAAACGCTCAGGCTAAGGCACAAAAGATGCTCGAACGTGCGTTCGAGAAGGAAGCCGATGACGTCGTTGACTTCGCACTGGCTAAGCAGCTGCGGAAAGGCAACCTTGATGATGACATCGTCGAGCGTGTTCTGGATCAAGCCAAACCCAAACGTGTTCAAGATCTGTTTAACAAGCTGATGCCCGAAGGGAAGCTGGCAGTGAGGCAACGCTTCCTCACCAAAGGATTGGAGAAAGCGGGTTGGACTCCTGATTCTCCGCAGATCGCTGATCCAGACAAATTCGTGGATTACCTCACCAACCCCAAGAACAAGAAGATGCTGAGTGTCTTCTTCGATCAAGGTGAGCGCGATTTAATTGAGGGGACTCGTGAGTACCTGAGGATAACAGCTGCCGCCGCTAAGACGGGTCAGGGGGCGGGCATGGTTGCTGCGGTAGGTGGTGGTGCGGCTGTTGGTCTGGCAATCGCGAACGGGTTGTGGGGCGTAGCTATGGCGACGGCACTCGCAGGGCGAGCCATTCAAGGTAAGACAGTCCGTAACCTTCTTTTGAAGCTGACGTATGCCAAAGGTGACCCCGCAAAAACTCAGGTGATCATGCAAGCGCTGCGCCCTGCAGTCATTGCACTGCAGAACCAGTACTTCGAGAGTGGTGGTCCCCCCGAGCTTCCTGACGTTGAGTTCAACAAGGAGATGATGAAAGACTTGGGTGACTACAGCATGGAATACCTGCGTGGCTTGGGGGACCAAGTGTGGGGGGAGATCGAGGATGTAACTGGACGACTTAGCGAGATGTTGACCGAGTAATGCCAGCAGTACGTACCAGAGAAGGACGGAAGGTTCGCAACCGGGCGGGCCGACTCCTCGCTGAGGGTCAGCGGCTGTTCCTTCCTGCTCACCTCGATCAAGTACGAGCGATCGCCATGCGTGGTCTGAGTGAGGACCAGATGTCAGAGATCTTCGACATCAGTCGTCGTCAGCTGGGTACGTGGAAGAAGCAGTACCCCACGTTCAAGAAGGCCCTCGAAGAAGGGTACACCGACGCGGATGCAGCCGTGCTTTCAGCGGTCTACCAGTCAGCTGTGGGCTACACCCATGACGAGGAAAAGATCTTCCAGTGGGACGGTGAGATTATCCGTGCGGATACGATCAAGCACTACAAACCCGACATGACTGCGGCGAAGCTCTGGCTAACCAACCGACAGCGGGAGTTCTGGAAGGACCGTCAGCATACGTCGGTATCGGGTGGTGCGGATGACAATGCTCCGATCGGCTTGCGCAATGAGACCAAGCTCGAGGTGATGTCATCGATCCTCGCACTGATTACACCCAAACCTGATAGGCCTGTCACGATCGATTCGAAGACAGGGAAGATTGAGGAGGTTAAGGAATGAAACGCCAACGATTCCAAGTGGGCGGGCAGATAGATTTCTCAGGCATGACTGGTGCGTACCCACGCCCTGGACTGACGGGGATTGCACCTCCGCAACCGGCAGAGATCCCTCCGATCGATGAGGGCCTCAGGGCAAACCTGTTTGCCATCTCTCAGATGCAGAACCCCTACGGTAGTGTGCAACCTTCAGGGTTAGTCCCAGGGCTGGTCTATAGTGGGTACCAACAGTTGATCGATCAGGCTGGTACTCAACTTTCGGAGTTGGACCCTGTATCAGACGCTGAAGCCTCCACAGGAAGTGAAGCCAACACAGGAAGTAACTTGGGTGACCGTAGTGAGTTGGGCCAACCCGGTGGGCTGGAGGAGATCGTCGCTCGTTACGAGACATCTTCCCAAGAACCTACAGGACCTACTGAAGCTCAACCTCTGGGGGGATACCGGACTCCTTCGAGCCTGCTGCAGTACCTAGAGCACATGCGTGCGAAGAACACAGCTACCCTCGAACCTCAGGAGATGCAGTACGGAGGCATGCCCATGCCTGTTGGAATGGCAGCACCGGGTCGGATGCAGGCGGGTCCTTCTAAGAGCCTTGGAAGAGCACGTCAGGCTGGGATCATGCCTGGGCGTCAGATGATGCCTCAAGGAGCAGCCAGTCCATATGGTAATCCTGTGAGAATGGCCCAGGCTCAGGCTCAGGCAGGGCCTCGCCCTCCAGGTATGGGTCCGGGAATGCCACAAGGTCGAGCGCAACAGGCGCAACAGGCGCAACAGCAAATGGCGCAATCAGGCCCGTATGCACGTCAGCAACAGCAGCCACAGCAGCTACAGCAACAGCAGCAGCAACGGATGCGACAGCGGCAGATGATGATGGCTCAACGGCAGCAGCCGGGGGGGCAGCAAAACCGCTTACGGCAGCAGCGGCAGTCAGCGATGGCAATGCGGGGACCGCCTCAGCAAATGATGCAGCAGCGTGCGCAGGCTATGGGACAACCACAAGGCGGCGGCGGAGGAATGCCTGGAGGTCCAAGAGTACCCCCGAACTTAAGAGGTCATCTGCAACAGCAGAGGATGCAGGGTCGACCAGGACCAGGGGGGAATCGGATTGGGGGTGGCGATCAACGGGGCGTGATGGCTCGTGCGCGTCAATCTCAAACCGGTCGTCCTCCAATCTCGCGAAGATCGGCATTCCCAGGACGGGCGCGCTGATCTCACAGCGTTCGCAGATCCCTCGCGCATTCCAGTAGTGGTAGAAATAGTTCTTACCGCAGATCGGGGTCATAAGCTGATTCAATCTTCCTCGTCGTAGAGCTTCTTGTTGTGATGCGTTCCCGAAAACGAGAGCGCGGTAACGGCACACATCAGCTCGCCCACCATCGTGGTTCGCTTGGTATTGTTAGCGAACCGCCAACTGTGATCTACCCTTGCATCGTCCCACTGGATAATAAAAAGTGCCGACTGCACATGGCCCTTGCGCGCCTCTGCCAGCAGCTTTTCCAGATGGTCGATAAGCCCAGCGTTGGGCGGATGCAGATTCGTCACTTCTTTCATAACGGTGCGAAAGTCCTCTCTCGAGTGATCAGCATTGACCGGGCCAACGCACGGGACGTCTTGTTAGACCACTCGATCCCTTCAGGTGTCGTCATGAGGACAGGCTTACCATCGTAGTAGAGCGTGGCTGTGCCGTACGTAGTGTGTATGTACTCAGGCTTGGGCGCGACCGTCAGCACAGCTGCCATAGCCATGACCGAGATCGTACCTCGTAGGAAGCCTCGACGGTTCATGCTTTCGTCCAGTAGAAAAACATAGAATTCTTTACGTATCCACGCGCTATCATCTCAGCATCAGTCACGCCGCGCTCTATTACATCCCGTCACGGTATCCGCTCCTGAGTGGGTCCTTGGAAGTCTCCTGGGCCAAAGACTTTGATCTTAGGTGACGTCACACATACCAGGTCACGCACCTCTGGCCGATCGTCTACGAGGATGTCTGGCTGCATAGCACCTGCCCACATGGCGACAAGCGTTGGACCTTTCTCCTTCCTCTCTGAATTGCCTCGTTGGAGCAGCTCGACGCCCTCGAATAGACCGTGGGTGGTTAACCACCCCTCTTCATGAGCGTACTTGTTCTGGAAGCGGGTACTGTAGATGACTACCCTATCCCCGGCGTCAATCCATGTACGCACAGCGTCGACCATGTTTTGCCGGGGTTCATCCTGGGGGAGACCTTTGTAGTAGTTCTTCCACGCGTCTCGATCCTTAGGATCTGTCTGGGTTGCATCACGGAGCACCTGTAGACGCTCAGTATGATTGCTGAGGCAACCCTCCAGATCACAAAGGATGAAGGTCACTTCTTCTTCTTGTTCTTTGGCGCAGCAAACTCGCGGAGCTGCTTGCGCATCTCAGTGATGAACTCGGTCAGGACTTCACGGTCTCGAGAGTTGGTGAGACTGACATCGAAATTCCCAATGAGCTTACGCCCCTCAAGTTTCAGTTCCGCCTTGCGGTGTTGCTTTAAGTACATTTTTCTAGTTCCTTTGTGGTTGTGGAAGAGCGGGCAGGATTCTCACCTGCCTGTGTATCAGGGGGGCTCCTCGAAGCGTCAAGAACCCTACCCTCTGTGAGTGCGCCCACATCCGCCGCTCTATTGAATCGCCTCTTGCTGAGCCTTTGCTGTCCGTCGCAGGTACATCGCCCTGAACCGGCACTCGTCTGAGCAGTAGCGAGTGATGGCTAGGCCTTCGAATTTTGCATTGCACTCGGGGTTTTGACATCTCTTCTTGTCCCGTTTGCGCAGCATTGCAAGCTGTGCACCCAAGCTGTCCGTAGCTGCTTTTGCAGGCATAGTAGTGGCCTCCTTTTACTTCATCAACCTGGGAGTATACATGAATACGCTACCGTGTAAAGTCAGGGGGTTTTTAGATCCCGTGCCATCTGAGCCTTCTCCTTGATCGCATCTGCGAGTTGGTCAGCCCAGTCAGGATCGCCACCAATCCAGGTAATGGGCTTCGTGAAGATGAGGACCACGTTGCCGTTATCAATACCAAGAGCTATTTGAGTAGCCCCCTCATCATTCTCGTTGAGCTTACCTTCAGGATATTGATCACTCATGGCTGTTTGTCTCGATCGGGATTGAGATCTTCCTTAGCCTTCTTGAGCAGCAGGGGTACCTCGTAGAAGCGGGGGTCCATCCCGCGAGCAGCTTGGTTACATGCTTCTACCCAGGTCCAGCCAATAGTCTCATCTCGTACGCTCCCGAGTAACTTTACCATTTTCTTGAAACTAGGGAATTCACTCGTGAGCTTCGGTCCATCGGTTTTCAGGATGTCTTCGAATGCCTCATTGATGACTTCCTTGACGCGTTCTTCATCCCAGGTCATTCGTAGCCTCCGGTGGTTTGTAGCACGTAGGGTTCACCAGCATTGAGTGCGACCACTCCATAAACTCCATCACTGTAGTATCCGTGAGGTGTCGCTCCGTCTGGCTGACAAAGCACGCAATCAACTTGTCGAGCGACTGGTGGAGTTCGATGTGCAGGTCTCTAATCTGTTGCAGCGTCAGTGGCTCCATGCTATGCCTCCTTGGGGTGAGGTGGTGGTACCCCTCGTTTGATCCGCTCGTGGATCTCCTCCCGATTGACTGGAAGATCCTTCGGAGCCTCGATTCCGATGCGCACTTGATTGCTCTTTATTGATAACACCTTAATCGTGACGTCGTCCCCGATCATGATGATCTCGCCTACTCTTCGTGAAAGTATCAACATCGCTACCCTCCCTGGGTGTGTTACCTGACGTCACTTACAGGTCCTCGAGGTAAGTCTTCCTCGGCCATTGGAAACAAGTAAGCAAAATTCTCATCGCCGTCGGTCGCCACACGGATCGCCATGGCCGCGACCTGCACTGCCTCACGCAGCACCATCTGAATCGTCTGACTCCCGTCCGTATCATGTTCCATCATGGCCTGGGCTAGCTCCCCGACCTCCTCCATCAGTGCGACCAGTCGGTGTAAGTTACCAGGGAATTCCTTACGTGCTGCGTCCAGCTCTCCGCGTACCATGGTGATCACGATGCCGTCGGGACTGGTGAGCCTGTCCAACGCCTGCACATCAGGATCGACACACTGACACAGTTCAAGTGTTGCGGAGCACTCCGTACAACACTGAGTTCTGTGCATGTCAAGAAACGTGCAGGTGCGGTCGATCATTTGTCGTATCTCCACGTAGTCATAATGTTGTGTAGGAATTTTGCAGCGTTTTCAGGTTCATCCCTATAGAGGGTACATATGGCAAGGTTGTGAAGCTCAATGTCCGTTGCCCCATTGAATTGATCAGCATCGGTCCCGTTGATTACGAAGATGTGTGGAGGTACTTCCGCAATGATCCAAACGTATCCCCAGCGTGCGACGTTGTCGCGTATCCACTTGAGCTGAGATCTGTGTAGGCCTTTCTCCTCATTGGGGAAAGGTCGTGCGATAGCGTTGGAGTACTTCAGCTCGATGGTGCCGCAGATACCAAACCCAATCTGGTAGTGGATGTCGGGGAAGCCTACCGCTGTGTCAGGGGACTCGATGCGACTGTAGTGTCCGATAGGCAGGGCTACGTCGCGCAGCCACTCCCAGAGATTTCCCTCATTCATCTGAAGGTAACATAGGGTATTCTGCCCCTTCTTTTTTTAGAGAAGGCAGTTCAAGGTTCATCTGACGTAAGTTCTCATCAACTACAGCCAACCGCACTGAGGCGTAGTTGGTGTTTGTGTTTTCCTTATAGTAAAGTTCTGGGTATCGACGCCACACGACAGCAACACGTCCCGCGTCAAGACTGTGGATCGCTTTCACTATCTCAGTTGTAAGCTGAGTTAAGGGGTGATTCGACTGCGCTCCTCTCCACCCATAGGCATATACCACATAGACCCACCTCTGGAAAAGACTACTGTCATCAACTTCCAATTCCGTTTCCATATATGCACGGGGTGCACCTTGAAAGGCAAAGGCTGCTGCTTCTTCAATCGCTTGTTGGCTTACTTGTTCTGGGATCATGCTGCTTGCTCCTTACGGGCTTTTTGAATTCGGCGCGCACCCTTTCTAACTGCTCCACTACGCTGCGCTGCTTTCTCCTTGCGGTACTTGTCGAGGACAAGGGTCGAGAAATCCTTCTTGCGGATCGGCGCTTCATAGTACTCATCCTCGATCGAGTCGCGGGCCATCAGGAAGTAGTAGTTCACCCACTCGGTAGTCTCCATGTTCATGATGCGCATGCGTGCTTGTTCAAACGTGATGTAGCTGTGGTCCCAGCTGTAGAACACGTAGGTGTTGGAGTCGGACAGATCAAACCCCAAGCCTGACTTGACCTGCAGGATGACGAAGTCCGTATCGAACTCACCGTCCCATTCCGACTGTCCGGATATCTCCTTGTGGGTCCAGCCGAACTCGTCGAACTTCTCACGGATTGCTGCTATCTCATGGCTGAACCGACAGCAGATGACGACCCTCTCACTGCTAAGACCTGAGCATAGATTCATGAGTGCGGTCATCTTCTCATTGCCTACGGGGACAACGATCCGTTTGCGTTTCTTCTGCCCAGGGATGCGAACCTGATGCAACAGGAACCCCCCGCAGATCTGTTGCAGCTTCTGGGGCTTGGTGACGGGGAGGACTGCTTCAATGTCCATCCCATCGATGAAGACAGTCAGCTCCTCCTCCATCTCCTTGTAGAACTCTCGGGACTTCTTAGTCAGATCGAAGTAGATCTTTTTCTTCCGTATCTTCACTGGCTTTTTACCCATGGACACACGGGCCTCATTGAACGTGATGCGATAGCTGTACTTGTCGATGATCTTCAGCAGCTCTTTCTCGCGTTGGTACCCGATGATGACCGGGTGCTTTCGACCTCGGTGCTCCTGCTCCTCGAACAGGACGTATCGGTTCTTGAAATCCTCGTAGGTGCCGAACGCCACCTTGTGCTGGATGAAGTCGAAGACTGCCCAGAACTGCTCGTATCCCTGGTCGATGGGAGTACCTGTCAGCGCCAGCCGAGCCCGAGCACGTTTGCCCAGGGTACGAACGAAGCGCGACTGAGCAGTCCCAGGCTTCTTGATCATGTGCGCTTCGTCAGCGATGACCATCAGCGTCTTGCCACTGTCGACCCAGTCCTTGGACCACTTGTAGTAGTGCCCCCGCAGCTCCTTGTTCTTCACCGGCTCCTGATAGGTGACGATGTAGACCTCACACTCCCAGTCGAACTCGAGGTGTAGCTCCAGCTCATCCTCCCAGGTGAGCACTGCCTTCTTCGGGCACACGATCACCAGCGCGTCAGGTCGATAGCGATCGACGACGGCCAGGGCGATCAGGCACTTCCCTGTGCGCTGCTCAGGAAACAGAGCGAAGCCGTCGTATGCGCAGGCAATGCGCGCAGCTTCATCCTGGTAGGGGCGTAGCTCGGTCTTGAGCATCTGTTTTTTGCCTTTTCGCCATGTCGTAGTAGAAGCGCCACCCCATCTCCATCGAATCGAAAAAATGGTCCTCCCCTTTGAGGTTTATTTTTCCAAAGTCGACGGGAGCGATGAGAGTGAAAGGACCCTCAATAGTTCGAGGGTCCATCCATCCAGGAGAGTACTGACTCACGCCTTGGTCAACTCAGCGACAGGGATCTCCCACTCACCTTCCTCATCGTCGACCACGGTAGCCATGTCTTCCTCGACGTACTCGATCACGCCTTGGATGTCCTCACCGTCTTCACCTTCGAACATCACGCGTGCGCCAGGGCGTAGAGAACCTGACTTCTTAGCGGGTGCTTTTTTCTTGGCAGCGGCGCGTTTCTTCGGCGGTGCTTCCTCTTCTTCCCCCGCTTCTTCTTCCTCTTCCTCTTCTTCTTCCTCTTCCTCTTCAGCGGTTGCTGGCAATGGTCCTCCGCCCATCGATTCGACTGAGTCGCACAGCATGTACCCAGTGGCCCGTGGACGTGGAGCGTCGTTGAAGTCTTCGTTCATGATCTCGAGACCACACTCCAGACCTTCCATCCCATCAATGTCGAGGTCGTACTCACCGTCGGGTACTTCGTAGCCTGCGCATTCGAGCATGGTGCGCAACACCCACAGCGATTGTGGCTGCAAGCTGAAGTTGTCGAACACGGTGCTACCGAGGCTGGTCTTCCAGCGAACGGCCAGGTATGGCTCGCCACTGTCCTGCCCAACCTCCTGCTCGACGTGCTTGATCTCAGCGGTGTAGTACCCATCAGGCGTAGGGATACCACCACCTGACTCTACATCGGTGAAGTCGATGGTAATGACATTACCCTTCGACCTTCTCCCACCAGTGCGCTTTGCCGGTGCGCGTTTTTTCGCTGGTGCTTTCTTCCTGGCTGCTGGCATTAGGACTTTCTCCTTCCTTTACGTTTAAGTTTTTGACCTGCCGTCAGATCTTTGATCTTCTGGAAGGTTGGGTTAACGATCACATCCGGCAGCGCGCCTGCAGAGGCTGGCCGTCGAATCTTGGTCGCGTAGTATTGTTGGGGACCGATGCGCATGCAGTACTCAGCGATGGCATGCTGATCATCGCCCTCACCTTCCCACCGCTCCCGAATGAATGTGCCACCGATGGTATCCACGGCACCTTCAATGAAGGGCACTACGCTGGGGATCACACGCGCACTGATGTTGGGAACGATGACGTTCTCTTCCTCATCGCTCGGATCGAAAATGCGCTCGTGCGCAATGAAGCAGACGTTGTACATGTGCTTCAGGTCCTTCATGTTCTGCAAGCCCTGCTTGAGCAAGCCGCCCATCTGTCCCCAGTTGCGGGTGGAGAACACATCGTCCGGACCCTTCTTCACCTTCATCCGGATGTCTGCCATGGCGAAGTCTTGGAGCGCAGTGATTTGATCGATGAGGATCGACTGGTATTCCGTTTCTTCAGTTAGTTCCCAGTACAGTTTGTCGAACTCCTCCCAGCTGGTGATCAGCACATGGTCGATGTCGTCCCGATCGGCAATGGTGTCAGTGCCACCTTCATTGCAGTCGATCAACAGGGAGGGTGTCGGGAAGGTCGAGGCGAAGTGCGTCTTGCCCGACCCTGATCGACCGTACACCAGCATGACGATGTTGGTCTCAACTTCAGTCAGCGGCTTTGCCTGCGATAGGATCGAGCGCACCTCGGGCGCTGGCTTGCGTCGTCCCTTACGGCGTACTGCTTTCTTCTTTCGTGCGGGCATTAGATGCCTCCTGTGCCACGGGGTTGGTATTCCGACTTGATGATGAAGTCAGTGTCATGCCCACGGACTTCAGCTTCGCAGAGCGAACGGAACTCGCAGGTGTTGCAGTTGAATGGGCTCATGCTGTGGGTGCATCGGGCTTCCTTCCCCTTGCCACGCTTCACCTGGATCTCTCGAGCGGTCTGCAGGAAGTCATCCGTGATCTCTTTGATCATGAGGTTACTGGGCTTAGGCAGATGCACCCGTTCGTAGAAGCTGTCCTCCTTACCTTCGAGGCGCTCCAGCATGTCTACATAGTCGTCAGGGTTCAGCTTGTTCTTACGGATTGCCTGCCGGTAGGTGTAGGGGTCGCAGTCCAGATCCTTGCGCTGGCTCAGCTCACCTGACTTCAGGAGTGCGGGCTCAGTGGGTGCCTTCGAGCGTGCGTAGTCCCACAGCACCCCATCGAGTGGTTGGTCCTTATGAGTCTTGTTCCAGGCCCATACGTAGAGCAGCAGCTGCAGCTCACTGAACCGATCATTGGCGGTGGGGATCGTAGCTACGAATTTGTGATCCGTGATCCATCTGCGCTTCTGTTTATCCACTGCGATCTTGTCGATGAACCCAACGAAGCGCAGCTTGTCGCTGATGTCGAAGTAGACTGAGACCTCACTGCCTTCGTAGGTCAGCGGGTCCTTGCGCCACTTGCGCATGTAGCCTTCGAAGATCTTCCCGCAATCGCCTGGGATGTCGCCATGCTCATCCTTCTCCTCCTCGAAGTAGGTGGCATACTTGGTTTCATACTCGGCTAGCACATCCCACGGGTCAGGGCCGACGTACTTCTTGTTCATCCGATGCTTGATCAGGGCATTGAGCATCTCGTGCAGGATGGTGCCCTTGAACATGCGAGCGAACTTACGGACGCGTTTGATCTTCTTCTTGTAGCGGTACTCCCAGCGCTTCTGGCAGCGTCGGTAGGTGTCGACCTCGGAGTAGCTAATCGTCGTCATCAGTTTCTGCCTTGAGGAGGTACGTAACCATCTGCGGATGACGTATCAGAGCAATGGTTTCACCCTCGGCATCCGAAAGGGTATAAAGATCGTCAATCGTTCTTTCGAATGTCAGACCCCCCCCTTTCCAAACTTCAGTCTCTCCGCCTTCAAAAATAGCTTTGATTCCTAACCTTTTCATGATGTCTCCTCGATGTTCATGCTGCGTACTTCCTCCCTTTACCCCATGGACCCAACTCGGCGTCACCCTTCATGGGCACGCTCAGGTTGATCTTGAATGTCTGCATCAGCTTCGGTCGCTTGATGATCTCGAGCACCTTGGGCACCACCTCGTCCTCACACCCTTTCTTGACGATCGACAGCACGGCATCGTGGTGCTCACCCACCAGTCTCAGCTGGGAGCGGTCGAAGGTCTGGTGCATCTCGATCAGGATCATGGCCTTGTAATCACCGATGAATCCCTGCACAGGGCTGTTCACAGCCTGCCTCTCAGCCTCCGCACGCACGATGCGATCCTTGGCCTTGATGCCAGGGAGCCTCCGTACACGCCCTGTCAGACAGCGTACGAAGCCGTCCAGGCGTGCAATCTTCTTCACCCGCTTGTGCCACCCCTCCAGCTGGGCGTACAGCGTGAAGTAGCCTCGACGCGCTTGCTTGGCCTCAGCCTTGGTCGGTTCCCAGTTGTAGTCCTTCTTGGTCTGGGTGATGAAGGTGTTCTCGTACATGCCGTAGATGAATCCAAAGTTGACTGCCTTGGATCGGTAGCGTGCTTCACGCCATTCTGCGTGGATCGCTTTGCATGCGTCCGGACCTGCCATGAGCATGATCTCCACGGCATCGGAGTAGGTCATCTGACTAACATCGCAGACAGATAACTTAGCCGCAGTGTCCAACACCAGAGCGGAATACTCGTTGTTCCCCGTCTCCATCATGTTCAGGCAGGTACGCCAGTGGATGTCGACACCTTCGGTGAAGCAGCGCTTCATCTCTGTGTCCTTCGACAGGTGTGCGGCAGTGCGCAGCTCCGCCTGGGAAACGTCAGCGAACAAGAAGATCCACCCTGGTGGAGCGGTGATGAGGTTGCGTATCGTGCCGTCGCGTGGAATGGGGTGGATGGGTGAGCTGTAGCGTCCGGTCTTGGTGCCATGCAGGTTGTAGTCGAAGAAGTACTTGTCTTCGATGCGGTACTGTTGCCAGCCCTTGATGTAGGTGCTCAGAAATTTTGCCACCGTGCGATATTCCAGCAACTTGTCCACCACGGGGTGTTTGCCCATCAGGTGGAAGAGTGCTTCCTCAGAAGTGCTTGGTTGCTTTTTCGGCGTCAAAATTTTGCAGCGTAGTCCAAGATCCTCGTATAGGAGAGGTGCGATCTGATCACGGCTGTTCCAGTTGATCGTTTTGCCTGCCATGTCATTCAGCTCATTCTCGAGCGTGATCTTCTGAGAGATCAGTTGGAGTCCGATCTCCTTGCGCGCTGACTCATCGATCGTGAGTCCCTCCATCTCAGCGTCCTCCATGGCGCGTGCAGCGGGCATGGTGAGCTTCCAGAACAGACGGTGGAGATTGGGTTGCCTCTCGAGACGCTCCTCGAACAGGTGTCCCAGGCGCAGGGTGTACGCACCGTCCTGGCCACAGTATTTGTAGTTGCGGCACGGCTTCTCCGACTTACCGTGCTTGTCGCTCAGCGGGATATCGTACTCAGGCTCGTCGAGGTGGGCACGGCACATGCTGGTCAGGTCGTGGGCGATATTCTCATCGAGCAGGTGGTGGGCCAGACCAATGTCGAAGGTCAGTCGGAACGACCCTCCAAACTGGGTGCGCATCCACTTGCAGTCGAACTTGCCGTTCTGTGCATAAGTTTTCTTGTGGTCCCGACGTGCGATGAAAAACAGCAACTGCATCAACTGCTTGAGTGCGCTACCGTGTGCAAAAGGGCTGTGGGAAAACTGTTGATAATCTGGGTGCATGTAGCCGGGTATGACCCAAGCCCTCTCTGGGAGCGCGATAGCTATGGCCGTTACGTAACCCTTAGGGTCAAACGGAAACAGTCCACTAGTTTCACAATCGAAAGCGAACTCCTCTGCGCGTTCGAACTCGTCGATAAACTGCTCGAGGTTGCCACGGCGTACGACATTCCACACGACGCTATCACTACGGAGCCCCCCCGCCATCCGGCGAGCTAGCCGAGCGATATCGTCTTTGAGCCCTGGGAGCTTCGACGGATCTCGTAGTGTGTAGGCTGGGTGGAAGATGGGCATGCCGATGTAGTCGACCTTCGGATTCTCGATCAGCTCGCCATGGAACTGGTTGATCTTTGCCTTCCCTCGGAACAGGGTCTTCGTCGCAGGCACCCCAGCTGTAACCACATAATCTGGCTTGAGTTTTTCAATCTCAGCGTCGAGGTAGGGACGGCAGGCTTTGATCTCGGCAGCGGTGGGCGTGCGGTTATTCGGCGGTCGGCACTTGACCAGATTGGTGATGTAGGTCTTGTCGGTGAGTCCGTTGCGTTCTAGTTCTGCGCGAATTATCCGACCGCTGTCACCAATGAATGGACGACCCCTGCGGTCCTCATTTGCTCCGGGTGCTTCCCCAATAAGTATGACCTGGACATCGTCAGGCCACGTTGGACCATCCCCTGCCATGCAGACCGTGTTAGCGGTTGTGTGGAGATTACAGTCGGTGCAGTTGGGGTTGATGCTCGTCAATGGAGCGTCAAACTCGAAATCATTTCACAGTGTCCGTATCGTTGGTTAGGATGTTTGATCCCAACCCTTGATTCACACTCCATCGGGAAAAGTTGAGGCGGAAGAGCTTACCCAGATCAACCGCCCTAACCCTAGATACCCGACCCACCGCAACAGGACGAGATGGCGAATAATAAGACAGGTTTCGACGCGACACAAACTGCAGAGGACTGGCGCGAGCGCGGAGTATACACGGTACCGCTCCGCCCGCGATCAAAAAGACCCAAAAATACCGACTGGACCAATCTCCGACTGAATGGGGAGGGGATCACCAAGGCCTTTACGATTGGTGACAACATCGGAGGTTTGTGGGGAGAACCCTCCAAGTGGATCGTCGACATTGACCTGGATACGAAGGAAGCGGTTCTGGTTGCACCCCACATTTTTCCCGAGACGTTCACCTACGGTCGCCGGGACAAACCAAAATCTCACTACCTGTTCCGCTGCATCGGTGCGGAGACAAAGAAGTGGCAGATTAAAGACGTAGGAACCATCATCGAGATACGTGCCACGGGAGCGCAGTCCGTGCTTCCACCTTCTATCCATCCAGACGGTGATCGCTATCACATCGACAATGATGTCGAATTCTATGACATTGCCAAGCTGGAACTGGAACGACATTCAGATGAAGCTGCTATCTCTGCAACCTTTCTACGGTGCTACCCATCCTCAGGGTCTAGACACGATTACGTCCATGCCTGTACTGGCACCTTGTGTCACGCGCAGTGGGCAGATGACAAAGTCAGACGAGTGATGGCTGCAGTGCTCAGTTGTGTCCAAGAGGATGACGAGGAGCTGCGTGATCGGATGGGCTCCGTGGTCAACACCATCGAGCACTACAAGCTGGGCGATCGAATCCAGGGCTTCCGCACACTCGAGACGTGGATGAGCACCGTCACTATCACCCAGCTGCGCAGGTGGACTACTAGCGGCGCAAAGGAGGGGCGCTTACTGATGCCCCCACCGATCACACTGCGATCTGCTCCGGAGTCAGGGTTCAATGAGGAATGGTTGAATGTCGATGGTCTGGTGGGACAGATCGCAACGTGGGCAGGCAAGAATTCCTACATCGAGCAGCCTGCATTCAACCTCGCGGTAGGGCTCATGTGTACCGCGCTGACAACGACCAACAAATACGTCGTCGACACCTGGGATACACCCCTGCAGCCCTACATCATGATCACTGCGCCGACAGGAGATGGTAAGGGTGCAGTGATCAGCATGGTGCAGCGGTTCGCAAACGAGCTGGATCTGGGTGACTACGTCTACCGTGGGTTCCAGTCGTACTACGCCATGCTGGATGAGCTATCCGAGCCTCCGTGTATGGCGTGCTGGTTGTGGGATGAGGCAGCGCGGCACATGGCGAGTGCCAAGCGTGCCAACACGGGAGAGTTCCAGACGCTCAGTCATGTGATCTCACTCTACGGCCAAGCTAATGAGTGGGTCCCAGGCACTCCAGGCCGCAAGCAAGCTATCCCTCCTCTCGATCGTCCCTTCCTCACCGTCCTCGCCACCGCACAACCCGACCAGCTCATGGAGGCACTGACCAGTGCAGCCGAGGAGACTGGCTTCGTGAACCGCTTCATCCTGTTCGACAGTGGGTTGGACTTCCCAGCGCGTAACAGGCGTCGGACCAAAGCGTTCTCCTCTGCGATGAAGAAGCAGGCTCGTATGCTGCGCGACCATGAGCCGCTGTCGAAGGATGGGGTCACCCGAATAAAGTGGGATACCACCAAAGCCTGGAACATGTTTGATGAGTACGAGGAGATGTCTCGACGTCGCACGCACCGTGGGGATAAGAACTGGGCGCGAGCCACTCAGAACGCACTCATCCTGGCTGGACTGGCAGCAGTGGGGATTGATCCGAACAAGCCATCGATCACTGAGGGTATAGCTAAGTGGGCGATCGAGATTGTCACCTGGAGCAACGACGCCTGGGCAGATAAGATCCGACTGATCGGAGGTGATTCGATCACTGAGAAGGAGTCGTTTAAGGTTGAAGAGAGGATCAAGAACCCGCGCAAGTTTCAGAAGAGCGCGCAGTCAGTCATCCACAACAAGCTGATCCAGAAAGGGTTCATGCCACACTCGGTGTTGTTGCGTCTGTGCCGCTCAGTGCCGCGCCACCGTCTCGAGCAGATCTTAGACGACCTGCATGACGCGGAACTGATAAGCTCCAGTGAGATGGATGACAATACCGTCTACTTCTCGAAGTGAGGTTACGTTGCCCAGAGGTAGATGAGGGTCAGCGCTCCCAGGAGCACCCAAAACGCTGGAGTGAATAGCGCCCTCACGAAGAGGACGACTATCACAACAGCGGCGATGAGAGCTGCAACGGTGGACACGCTAGGACGCTCCCCAAAGATACAAGTCCTCACAGACCTTCGATAGCACGGTTATATCGCGGTACAACCCCTTCGGATTGCTGGGATCGGGTGGACCCTCAAGAACCTCGGCAGCGTACACGAGCGTGTGAGTCTCCCGCCTGCAGGTAGCTTCGTCGGGCATCTCTACGGCGACTATTATCTCCTGGCCTGGCGTGTTGAACCCCAGCCACAGGGTGTAGATCAGATACCAGGTTTTCACTTTGCCTTCTCCTTCCACCCTTCCGGCATCTCACCTTCGTCGATGACGTCGATGCGCCAGTCCTCATGATTGAGGTTGATGCTTGCACCGCGCTCTACACGATCAGCGCGATGTTCCGACATTGGACCCATCACTGTGTCGGGCTCGTTGGTTGCATCCTTTACGATGCATACATATACCTGAGTCATCTGTTTCAGCTCCTTTGCGTTAATGTGAGGGTATTATCCCACACTTGCGCTCCCGTGTCAAGTGTGCTATAATAGAAAAGCAACACCGAAAATAGGAGCAACCAGATGAATGAGCAACGACAAGAGAGCGACTACGATCGCCAGTCTCGAGAGAGACGAGAGGCAGATGATCTCGATCGCGACAAGAAACTAGCCTACATCGAGAAGTACATTGCGCCTCTGCGCTTTGAACCCCTGAACCAGGGTGATGAAGGTGATGCACGGCGAGCGCGACACGCCCCCAACATCATCACGCCTGATGGTGAGAAGGTGGGGAGCCTCCAGCTTACTAATAGGTACAGCTACTCCACGGGGACTCGGTACCGTGTGTACAGCCAGCGGATTCCCTTCTCCAACAGACGGCGTTGGGGACTGCTTTATCGCGACTACACCAAGATCGACTCAGTCGTCGCTGCGATCATAAAGTTCATGTTCGCCGTGTCGGATGATGAGACACGCGCAAAGGTACTACGTGAGGAGATATCCCACTTCAAATCCAAGATCGCGGTCAGCAACAGTGACTCGAGGAAGGTTATCAC
>Ga0114949_10000418_pt1 | contig 22363 bp, 18 predicted proteins | sample N074metaG_FD_83505 | JGI IMG/M metagenome (GOLD analysis project Ga0114949, IMG submission 83505) | Deep subsurface microbial communities from Kermadec Trench to uncover new lineages of life (NeLLi) - N074 metaG | ecosystem: Environmental > Aquatic > Marine > Ocean trench > Sediment | place...
AAGTTTTCGGCCATCATCGGTCCCGTCATGGCCGGCGTCGTGGCGCTGCTGACGGGCAGTCAACGACTCGCGATGCTGTCGATCGTCGTTTTGTTCGTCGGTGGCCTGGCTTGTCTGACGCGCGTCAGGCTGGCTGCGAGCGCGGCCGGAAGCGTCTGACCGCCCGGGTGAATTCCTGCGCGCGATGCGCATCGTTCAGCCCGTCGTAACGCAGCCGGACATAGGATCCGAACAGCCGGCGAATGTCCGCGGCGAGATCGGGGCGCAGCGTACAGAGCGCCGCGCAATATTCATCCGGTCCCTCGCTCGGGCGGCGGGCGCGAGCCGCTTGGCCAGCGCGCGCGCACAGTCTTTGATAACCGATCTGCAACGCGTCTTGCCGCGGTCGCCCGATGTAGCGCTGCAGCAATCCGATGATCACCAGCAGGATCGTGACGGATACCGCCATCGCGACGACGAGGTACTCGGACGACGGGTTCCGTATACCGACAAAGCTCATCATCGTCGCTTGCGCCTCGGGACCGAAGCTCAGGACCCAGCGGTTCCAGCCAGTGTTGACTGCGTCCCACGTCAGGGCGAGGCGATTCAGGATCGAGTGACTGCCCAACAGTCCGCTGCCGGACAGCGCGCCTCGGCCCATTGCCTCGTCGAAACCCAACTCGATACGCTCGGGCGCGACTGCAGCTGTCGGGTCGTAACGTACCCAGTGGTGGTCGAGAAAGACTTCGACCCAGGCATGGGCGTCGGATTGGCGAACGATCCAGTAGTTACCGAGCGGATTCTCTTCGGCGCCCTGGTATCCCGTCACGATACGTGCCGGGATACCGGCGGCGCGGGCCAGCAACGCGAATGCAGATGCATAATGTCCGCAGAATCCACGTCGGGTGTCGAACAGGAATTCGTCGACGGTATCCGTGCCTAGCAGCGGTGGCGTCAGCGTGTAGTAAAAAGCTTCGTTGCGAAACATCATCCACATGCGGTCCAGGAACGCGCGATCGTCGCTGCTCCGCGCGCGCATGTCCCGGGCGAACGTCGCGGTTCTCAAGTTCGTGCCGGCCGGGATGGTACGCATGCGGGCCAGCTGGTACCCGTTCGACGTATCCGGTAGCGAGTCGCCGAGGTAGGAGCGTCCGCGGTAGGACATGCGCCGGTCGATCGAAGTTGTGTTGACCAGTTGATAGGCTGAACTCAGCGTGGCAAAGCGGGCCGTCCACGCTGCCGGAGTCTCCAGCGCCAGCAACCAGCGCCGCCGGTGCGGCTCGAGCGTCAACTCGTAGTCGTACGCCTGCCCGGTCGGTTGCTCCCGCTGCAGCAGGTCCGCGTGCGCCTCGACCGCCTGCATGGTCCAAGTGCGGCCATTAAAATTCGTCAACACCGGTCCGCGCCAGTAGAGTTCGGCGGTCGCCGGTGCGGCGCCGTCGAAGCGTACGCGAAACGCGACCTGGTCCGATTGCGTGAGTTCGGTGATGTCTCCGGGCGTCATCTCGTTTGCGAGGCCGGACGTTGCCTGACTACCGCCCGTCGGCAACGACCAGAACGGGCCCGGTACGCGCGGAAACAGGAAGAACAGCAGAAACATCAACGGCAGGGCCTGCAGGACCAGGCGAAACGCCATCTGCATCGCGCGCGGCGCCGGCACGACCGTGCCGACGCGTGCCGTCTGGTACAGCGCGGCGGTCGTGATGAGTACGCCGGTCATCAGGTAACCGGCGGACCAGATCGCCTGCTCGCGCAGGAATGCCGCGAACAGCAGGAAGTAGCAGATGAACACGACTACCGCGCGGTCGCGATGCCCGCGCGTCTCGAGCAGTTTCATGGACACCATGATGAGCAGCAGCGCGGACCCGGCGCCGAGTCCCGACACCTGGCGGTAGCTGAACAGCACGCCGAGGAAGCCGAGCAGCGTCAGTGGTGCGCGAATCCAGATGCTCGGCAGCCGCCAGCGCTTCAGCGCGGCGATGATCCGCCAGCCCGTGATTGCGATGACTGTGATCGGCACCCATGGATGCAGATACAACAGGTGCGGCGCGCCGGCGACGAGCACCGCAAATACGAGCCATAACAGCTGGCCCGTCGACTCTTCCGGTTTTTCGGCGCGTCGATCCGCCGCTTGGCGCCCCTTGGTCACCATGGCACCCGCATCAGCCGTCCGGCCTGATATTAAACAGAGCCAACGCCTTCAGGCATGCATACCGGTGATCGGGATCCGCCGCCGGTGCAATTTCGCTGCCCGGCAGGCGCAGGCCGTAACGTTTGCCGTCGCGGTCCGTGTCCAGCAGCAGGCGCGTCATTTTCGCGAGCCGACCCTCGGTATCCGCATTCGGGAAGTCGTCCCAGTCGATCCAGACGAGGTCCGTGGCGCCGCTGCGGTACTCGGTGACGAGGGTCTCGCCGGTTCGCGCGAGGGCTTTCCAGGCGATATGTTTCGGCGGGTCACCGAACCGGTAATTGCGCAGACCCGAGAAGTCGTCGTCGCCCGTGCGATCGAAGCCCGATGTCATCTGTCCCGTGCCGCCGGCCCGGGCGTCGGATTTCTGTTCCGCCGGTCGCGGGTAAACGAGTTCTGCGAAGTTCATGTCGACCCATGTCCATGCGCGCAGCAGGCCGAGTGGGAAGCGGGTGCTGAGTTGGATGAGCGGTAGCCGGGTATGGCCGCGCACCGTCGTGCTGACGGCGATGGCGAGCGTGTGGCGCGCAGCAGGCAGGATCTCATTGCAGATGACTGTGCCGTCCGGCCAGTCGAGCCTGACCTGCCAGCGAGAGTAGGTACTGCGGTTCTCGACGACAAAACGGAACGCGAGATCCTCGCCCGCGAAGACCGGGCGTCCCCCGAGGTAGTGTAAGTAGATATCGGCGATATTCCGATGGCAGTGGTGAATGCTGATGACCCCGATACCGGCCAGCAGGAACGTCAACGCGAAACCCATGTTGTTGTTGTAATTCATCGCGCCGAGCAGCATCGTAAAGACGATGAGACCGAATATCAGGCCCGCGCGCGTCGGCAGGATATAGATACGGTTTCCGGTCAGTTGGGTCGATGCCGGATCGGGGCCCTGGCGCTTGCGGGCCCAGTCACGGGCGCGCGATCCGATTGCGGCGTACAGCGATTGTGCGATTGCGCTCACGGCACCGGCACGGAATCGAGCACGAATGCGGCGATGTCCGGGGCCGTGTGATGTGCGTCGTGGCGTGTCTGCAGCCGGTGTCCCGCGACGGGCGGGAAGATGACCTTGATGTCCTCCGGATGCACGCCGGCATGGCCGTTGATCATCGCCCAGCAGCGCGATGCGGCGATCAGGTCGACGGCACCGCGCGGCGACAGCCCAACTTCGAGTTCGGGCGATTCGCGGGTGAACCGGATCAGTGCCTGGGTGTAATCGAGTATTGCGTCGGAGACATGCACGTGCTTTGCGGCAGCCTGCAATTCGAGCAGGTTGCTGCTCGTCATGACGGGCGCCAGGTCGTCGAGCATGTCGCGTCGATCGTCACCACTCAGCAGTATGCGTTCGAGCGGCTCCGGCGGGTAACCGAGTCCAATGCGCATCAGGAAGCGGTCGAGCTGTGACTCCGGCAGCGGAAACGTGCCGATCTGGTTCATCGGGTTCTGCGTTGCGATGACAAAGAAAGGGTTCGGCAGTGCATAGGTCTCGCCATCTGCCGTGACCTGCTGTTCGCCCATCGCTTCGAGCAGCGCGCTCTGCGACCTCGGTGTCGCACGGTTAATCTCGTCCGCCAGCACCAGCTCGGCAAACAAGGGGCCTTTATGAAAACGGAACTGCGCGGTGTTCTGTTCGAACACCGAGACGCCGATGATGTCGGCCGGCAGCATGTCGCTCGTAAACTGGATGCGGCGATAGTCGAGGCCCAGCACGATCGCCAGCGCGCGCGCGAGTAGCGTCTTGCCGACGCCGGGTACGTCTTCGATCAGCAGGTGGCCGCGGGCGAGCAGGCATGCGAATGCCAGCTTGATCTCCGTCACTTTGCCGAGAATGATCTGCCCGACCTGATCCGTGACCTGGTCCGCGAGAGCCTTGGCCTGCCCGCGGCTGTCGCCGTTCGCAATTTGTGCCAAACCGTCGGTCATGTTGCTTCCACACTCTGTCAACGCGCTGCCCGGGGTCGTGCGAACGTCGGGCATCCTGCCAGCATCTTGCCGCAATACCGGGCTAAAAGTGCGAACCATTGCCCATTTTCATGCGTTCGGCGCGCCAGCATCGGCCCGGTGACGCGCTACGACAGCTGCTCGAGGCGCGCCAGCTGTTCGTCAAATTGCGTGATTTCCTGCTGCAGCGCTGCGCATTTAGCCTCTTTTTTTTCGATCACAGCCGGTGGTGCTTTGGCGCGGAATTGCTCGTTGGCCAGTTCCCCCTTGACCTTGCCGAGCCCCGCGGCGGCGCGGGCGCGGTTCTTGACGAGCCGGGCGCGTTCCGCCTCGACGTCGATCAGGCCCGCCATCGGCACGAGGATCTTCATGCCGCCCAGCAAGGCGGTCGCTGCGGGCGGCGGCTCGACGCCGTCGTCCAGTATCTCGATACCCGACAGGCGTGCGAGATCGGTCAGGTAGCGGCGCTGCGTGTCGAGCAGCTGCCGGTCGGCGTCGCCGGCATTTTGCAGCAGCACATCGAGCGGTCTGCCGGGCGCGATATTCATTTCGCCGCGGATCTGGCGAACGCCGAGGACGAACCGCTGGATCCAGTCGAGCTGGCGTTCGGCCGCCTCGTCGGTCGGGAAGTCATCGGCGACGGGGAAGGGCTGGAGCATGATCGACGTGTCGGCCGTCGATCGGCCCGTCAACGGCGCAACCCGTTGCCAGATTTCTTCCGTGATGAACGGGATCAGCGGGTGCAGGGCGCGGAGCAGGGCTTCGAGCACGTCGGTCAGCGTTGCGCGGGTACCTGAACGTTCCTCCGGACCGCCGGTCTGCAGGATGGGTTTCGACAATTCCAGATACCAGTCGCAGTAGTCGTTCCAGGTGAACTCGTACAGCGCCTGTGCGGCGAGGTCCAGACGGTAGTCGGCGATATTGCGCTCGACCTGCCTCAGCATGCGCCCGAGGCGCGAACGAATCCAGCGGTCCGGCAGGCTCAGCGTGTCCGGGTCGGCCTGCTCGGGACCGTGGGCTTTGACGTTCATCAGCACGTAGCGCGCGGCATTCCAGATTTTGTTGCAGAAATTCCGATAGCCCTCGATGCGGTTCAGGTCAATGCGAACGTCGCGGCCCGTGCTCGCGAGTGCGGCGATGGTGAAGCGCAGCGCGTCGGCGCCGAATTCCGGGATCCCATCGGGGAAATGTTTGCGAGTCGCTTTCTCGATTGCTGGCTTCAGGTGCGGTTGCATCAGGCCGGAGGTACGTTTCTCGACCAGCGATTCCAGGTCCGTGCCGCCGATCAGGTCGAGCGGGTCGAGTACGTTGCCCTTGGATTTCGACATCTTCTGGCCATCCTCATCGAGGATCAGGCCGTGGATGTAGACGTCGCGGAACGGCACGTCGCCGGTGAATTTCAGGCCCATCATAATCATCCGGGCGACCCAGAAAAAGATGATGTCGAAGCCTGTGACGAGCACGTTGGTCGGGTAGAACGTCTTGAGTTCCGGCGTATCGTCGGGCCACCCGATGGTAGAGAACGGCCACAGCGCCGACGAGAACCACGTGTCGAGAACATCCTGATCCTGAGACAACGGCAGGTCGGCTGACAGTTTGTATTTCTCGCGTGCCTCGGCTTCCGTGCGCGCGACGTAGATGTTGCTATCCGCGTCGTACCACGCGGGTATCCGGTGGCCCCACCACAACTGGCGGCTGATGCACCAGTCCTGGATGTTGTTCATCCATTCGTAGTACGTCTTGTCCCAGTTCTCGGGGATAAAGCGAATACGCCCCGTTTTGACCGCTTCGATCGCGGGTTCGGCAAGGGGTTTCGTCTTGACGAACCACTGGTCCGTCAGGAACGGCTCGACGACGGCGCCGCTGCGGTCGCCCCGCGGCACCGTGAGCTTGTGGTCATCGATTCGCTCGAGCAGGCCCGCGGCATCGAGATCGGCGACGATTCGCTTGCGCGCTTCGTAACGGTCCATGCCGCGATAGGCTTCCGGCGCGTTGTCGTTGATTGCCGCATCGATCGTGAAGATATTGATCACCGGCAGCGCATGGCGGGTTCCAATCTCGTAATCGTTGAAGTCGTGCGCGGGTGTGATCTTGACACAGCCCGTACCGAATTCCGGGTCCACGTAGTCGTCGGCGATGACGGGGATTTCGCGGTCACACAGCGGCAGCATGACGCTCTTGCCGATCATCGCCGTGTAACGTTCGTCGCCCGGGTGAACGGCGACCGCGGTGTCGCCGAGCATCGTCTCGGGACGCGTCGTGGCGACGACGAGCTGACCGCTGCCGTCGCTGAGCGGATAACGGAAATGCCACAGGTGGCCGTTCTCTTCCTTGGGCAGGACCTCGAGGTCGGACAGCGCCGTGTGCAGCACCGGGTCCCAATTGACGAGCCGGTTGCCGCGATAGATCAGCCCTTCGTCATATAGCCGGACGAACGCTTCGATAACCGCGCGCGACAGGCCCTCGTCCATGGTGAATCGCTCGCGGGCCCAGTCGACCGAACTTCCCATGCGGCGCATCTGTTGCTGGATGGTATTACCGGACTCGGCCTTCCACGCCCATACCCGTTCGAGGAAAGCCTCGCGACCCAGCTCCAGGCGCGTCTCGCCGGTGGCGCCAAGCTGGCGCTCGACGACCATCTGCGTGGCGATTCCGGCATGATCGGTGCCGGGCTGCCAGAGAGTACGATCGCCGCGCATCCGGTGATAGCGCGTGAGCGCATCCATGATCGTGTGCTGGAACGCATGGCCCATGTGCAGCGTGCCCGTCACGTTGGGTGGCGGAATCATGATGCAATAGGGTTCCCCTTCGGCGGTCGGCGCGAAGTATCCGGCCGACTCCCACCGTTCATACCAGCGATTTTCGATCGCGGCGGGCTGATATGTCTTGTCCATGTAAATCTTTCGAGAGCGGTCCGGCTCTTCGTATGGCAAATCGTCAGGCTATATTATGGGTATTCGGCGTGTAACCGTTATCCCGGTAAAAAGCGAAGCGTTCCCGACCGGTCCGTCGGCCCGCGTCGCTGGCGTCGACGATCTCGGCCACGCGCGCAAAGCGATCGAAGAAATTCGGGATCGTGTCGGCGAGGTTGATCAGCAGATCGCCGTCGGGCTCGCAGTCGTTCGCGTGACCAATGCGCACGGGCACCTCCGCCTCGGCGGCGCCCGCGGCGATTGCGTGGGGAATGAAGCTGCCGGCCCGGAAGGTCCACAGCATCTCATCGAGCTGTCGGGCCTGCGCAGCCGTTGGCACGTGGGCGTAGGTCCGGTTCTTCAGCGCGTAGGCTTTCTCGGTCAGCCGGCAGGCAAAGCGCAGACGCGCGTCGGGGTTGGCGGCGGCGAGGACGTAGAAGTCGACACGAATCTCGGCGCTACTGTTCAAGGATGACTCGATCGTTACACACTCGTTGAGATCCGTCGGACGGTTCAGGCGGAACGCGTCAGCAGGTATTCCATCAGCAGCGGGATCGGGCGGCCGGTACTGCCCTTACGGCCGCCGCCCCACCAGGCCGTGCCCGCTATGTCGAGGTGCGCCCAGTCGTAGTCGCCGACGAACTCGGACAGGAAGCAGGCGGCCGTGATCGTACCGGCGTCGCGCCCGCCGATGTTCGCCAGATCGGCAAAATTGCTCTTCAGCAGCGCCCGATACTCGGCATCGAGCGGCAGTCGCCACGCCGGGTCGTCGGCGTTGTCGCCGGCCTTCAGGAGCGCGTTCGCGAGAGCGTCGGAGTTCGACAGCAGGCCGCTGCGATACTTGCCGAGCGCGACGAGGCATGCTCCCGTTAGCGTTGCCATATCAATAATCACGCGTGGCTTGAATTTCTGCACGTAGGTGAGCGCGTCCGACAGGATCAGCCGGCCCTCCGCATCGGTGTTCAAAACCTCGATCGTCTTGCCGGCCATCGACGTGACGACATCCCCGGGCTTGGTGGCGGTGCTGCTCGGCAGATTCTCGCAGGCAGGTACGACACCGACGACATTTATCTTCAGGCGAAGGCTTGCGATCGCGTGCATGCAACCGAGCACGGTCGCGGCGCCGCACATGTCGAATTTCATCTCATCCATCGCCGCGCCCGGTTTCAGCGAGATGCCGCCGGAATCGAACGTGACACCCTTGCCGACCAGTGCGACCGGCGCCTTGCTCTTCGCGGCTCCGCTGTACTTCATTACGATGAGCTTGGCGGGTTCTTTCGTGCCGGCGGTGACCGACAGCAGCGCGCCCATGCCGAGTTTCTTCATGTTCGCTTCGTTGAGCACCTCGACGTTAAGATCCGGGCTGCTTTTCGCGATGCGCCGCGCTTCTGATACGAGATACGACGGTGTGCAGATATTTGCGGGCAGGTTACCCAACTCGCGCGAGACACTCATGCCTGCACCGATTGCCTCGCCCTGTTTGAGACCCTTGCGAACGTCCGGGGCCTTGCCCGCCGCGGCCACGAGGCCCAGCGACTCGATCTTCGGCGCCGTCTCGCCGGCGCTGGGTTTGGTGGTCGTGTAGCGATAGCTTGCGTGCTGCCAGACCTCGGCCGCGATCCGCGCGCGTCGGCTGACGTCGGCGCCCTTGACGGTCTCGAGATTGACACACGAAACCGCACCCACGTAGCTCGTCTTGCCGAGCGCCGTGAACGCTGCCTGCATGACTTTGCGGTACTGCTTGCGATCGAACTTGGCCTTTTTGCCGCACCCGACCAGCAGGATACGATCGCTGGCGACACCCGTGTTCGGCTTTGCGAGCAGGGTGGTGCCGACTTTACCGCTGATATCACCGGAATCGATCAGGTCGGTCACGAGACCACCCGAGGCCGTATCCACCGCGCGGGTTGCGCCGGGCAACGGGCCGGATGAATAGATCGGCAGGATCAGGCATGCCGTTTTCAGGTTCGTCACCGAGCCGGTCTTGACGTCAAACCGCATTAAGTCTCTCCATCATTTGGCCAGTCATCTGGCCGGTCGTCCGGGTTGCAAGTACCCTGAATGCTTTGCGGCGCCCACTTGACTCGCAAGTTTGCCTGGCCCGATGATAGTCGGAAGGCGTAAGGTCCGTTTGGGTGGGAATGTCGCGTAGTTTACTTGATTATTCTGGGACTGGCGAAAACGGGGTCCCGCAGAGACCGGAGGGAAGGATCCGGCACCATCAGATTTCCGAGCAGGCAGGATGCAATATTGATGATCCCCGAAATCCAATCCGACGCGTCGGTCGTTGCCCGCCGGCGCAGCGGGTTTATGATGTCAAGCATTCTGAGCCGCTATATTCTGCGCGAGACCGCGCAGACCTGGGTCGTGGTGACGGTCGTCCTGCTGCTGATTCTGCTGACGAATCAGTTCGCGCAGGTCCTCGGCGATGCCGCCGCCGACAAGCTGCCCAAGGAAGCGGTGTTCCGCGTCATGGGGCTCACGTCGCTGCAATACCTGACGATCCTGATTCCGATCGGCCTGTTTTTGTCCATCCTGCTCGCGCTCGGTCGCCTGTATCGCGACAGCGAGATGGCTGCGTTGATGGCGTGCGGGATCGGGCCGGGCCAGCTGTATCGACCGCTCGCGATCCTGGCGGTCATACTTGCCATCGTCGTCGGCTGGCTAGCGCTGGTCGTGGCGCCGGCCGCGATTCGCGAGGTGCAGGTGATCGTCGAGGAGGCCAAGCAGCGCATCGATCTTCGCGTACTCGAAGCCGGCCGCTTCATCAGTTTCGGCGAGGGGGACGGGGTCATGTATGCCGAGTCGATCACCGAGGACGGTGTGCTCGGTAACGTCTTTGTCCAGCGGCGTGATGGCCTCGAGGTCGAGGTCATTGTTGCGCAGCGGGCCTGGCAGAGTGAGTCGAGCGAAGACAGCGTCAAGATCCTGCGCTTCGCCGACGGTCGTCGTTACAAGGGCGTGCCCGGCAATCCCCGTTTCGAGATCGTGTCATTCAAGGAGCACGGCATCCCGTACTCGCTGCCGAAGGCCGGCCCGATCAAGGTCGAGCCCAGGTCCGCCACGTTGGCCACCCTGATCGCCGCAGACGACCCCTCCGCCACGGCGGAACTGCAGTGGCGACTCTCGGTGCCGCTTGCGGTGCTCGTGCTGACGGTCCTGGCCGTGCCGCTGAGCCGCAGCCAGCCGCGGCAGGGGCGCTATGGCGGCCTCGCTGCGGGCGTGCTGATTTACATCATCTACGTCGATCTGCTGGGTGCGGCCAAGGTCTGGGTCGAGCGTGAACAGGTCCCGGCCGTCATCGGGCTCTGGTGGGTCCACGCGCTGTTCCTGTTGGTCGGCTGTATCTTGCTGGCCAGGCAGTTCGGCTACCTGAATGGGTTTACCCGCGCCCGGTGGGCAAGGGCTGCATCGTGAGAGTCATCCGTCGCTACCTGTTTCGTACGATCATGGCGGCGATTGGCCTCGTCATGGCTGTGTTGCTTGGACTCGCAGGTTTCATCGAGTTCGTGACGCAACTCGACGACATCGGCAGCGGCGAGTACGGCATCCTGCAGGCGCTGATCTACTCATTGTTGAAATTGCCGAATCTCGCGCATCAGATGCTGCCAATAGCGGTGTTGCTCGGCGCGATGCTGGGGCTTGGCTCTTTGGCCAACAACGGTGAACTCATTGTTATTCGCACGGCCGGCGTGTCCATGTTTCGTCTCGCCGGTGCGGTCATGATGACGGGCGTCGTGATGACGCTGATCACGCTGGTGCTCGGCGAGTACGTCGGCCCGCCCCTCGATAATTATGCGCGTCAGTTCCGGGCACAGGCCAAACATGCCGGGTCCGGTGTTGCTACGGGCAAGAGCGCCTGGATCCGGGACGGCGATACGTTCCTGAATGTCAGTCGCCTGACCGATGCGTTTCAGCTCGGCGGCGTTTACCTGTACAAAATCGAACCCGACGGTCGGCTCGGCGCGATGGGACGGGCCGACTCGGCCGATGTCGATGCGGCGAACCAGTGGGTGCTGAGCAACTACGAGGAGACCCAGTTTGTCGGCGACGGCGTCAAGACGCGTCGGTCCCGTCGCTCGACACAGGCGAACAATCTGAGCCCTGATCTGATCGGTTTGACGGTGATCCGGCCCGACGGCCTGAGCGGCGTCGAACTGTATCGATACGTGCAGTACCTGCAGCGCAACGGACTGGATGCCACCAAGTACCTGGTGGCGTTCTGGAGCCGGATCTCGGCCGCCGTCGCGGTGACGCCGATGTGCGTGCTCGCGTTGCCGTTCGTGCTCGGGCGCATGCGCAGTTCGGGTGCCGGTGCGCGTCTGGTGTTCGGCCTGGTGGTCGGTCTCGCGTATTTTCTTGCCAGTCGCGGGCTCGCCGACGGTGGGCAGCTCTACGGTGTTGACCCGGTGATTGTGGCCTGGGTGCCGACGGCGGCGCTGGCATTGGTCACCCTGGTCGCGGTGGCGCGGGCGCGCTGATCGACCGCGGTGCGGCGGGCCGGTCGGCGCCCGGAATCATGCGTTCCGTTTCGGGCTCTGCGATTTGGGCAAGACCACCACGCGAGTCCCGGCGAGGCGATCGGCCCACGTCAGTTGCTGTGGGTCGATGACGACCCACAATACCCCGAGCCCAAGGGCGCCGATCGACACGGCGCCGCCGAGGAATCGAATCAGGCCGATCCGCGCCGTGATCGGTTCGCCGCCCCGACCCTCCAGCCGCAGCCGCCACGCACGCATCCCGAGCGTTTGCCCGCCGCGCACCCAGAACCCGACGAAAAACACGGCGGCGGTTGCGATCAGCAGTAACTGGAACAGCATGCTCCCGGGCGGGATCGGCTCGCCGCCGCGTATCGCCATGACTCCGGAGGTCGGCACGACGAACAGCGCCATGACGATCAGGCTGTCGTACGCGAAGGCGGCAAGGCGCCGCAACAGTCCGGCGGGTGGATGATCGGTCACGGGGGTCATGATGCGCGTAAGTGCTTGTTTTTAATGGCGCTCCCTACGAGAATCGAACTCGTGTTTCAGCCTTGAGAGGGCCGTGTCCTAACCGCTAGACGAAGGGAGCGGAGATCGTTGGTCAGATTCCAGGCGCTTATTGCCCAAGCCTTACTGCCGAAGCCTTATGGCCCGGGCCGATGAAGCCAGAGCGCAATCGGCCGGGGACTGCGTATGTTAATCAGTCACGACGGTGAGGGGAAGAAGTTCTCCGAATTCCGCGGGCACTGTGCTGCTATGATACGGCGCTTGTTTCTCCCCGCCGGGTAGGGTTGCTTGACCGAGATACGGAAATCTGACGAACGCACGCCTGTGATTATCCCGCGGTCCGAGCACACCGTGTCCCGGGCCAACATCTCCAAGAACGCTTTGAAGGTGCTGTATCGCCTGAAGGATGGCGGTTACCAGGCCTACCTCGTGGGCGGCGGCGTGCGTGATCTGCTGCTCGGGCTCCGCCCAAAGGATTTCGATATTGCGACGAATGCACGCCCGGAACAGGTTCGCGCTCTGTTCAGCAACTGTCGGCTCATCGGCCGGCGATTTCGCCTCGCGCATGTCCGGTTCGGGCGGGAGATCATCGAGGTCGCGACCTTTCGCGCGATGGGTGCGGCGCAGGACGACGATGGGCATGTCGTACACGAATCCGGCCGCATTCTGACCGACAATGTGTACGGCACCATAGAACAAGACGCTTGGCGTCGCGACTTCACGATCAACGCCCTGTACTACAACATCGCCGATTATTCGGTCTGGGCGTTCGCGAATGGCCTGCAAGACCTGAAGGCGCGGTGTCTGCGCCTGATCGGCGAGCCGGAGCGGCGCTATCGCGAGGATCCGGTGCGCATGCTGCGCGCAGCGCGCTTCGCCGCGAAACTCGATTTCGAGGTTCATCCGGATGCGGCCGCGCCAATTCCCGAGATGGCCGCGTTGATCGATGGCGTGCCGGCGGCCCGGCTGTTCGATGAGTTCCTGAAGATGTTCCAGTTCGGCCACGCGCTCGCCAGCTACCGACAGCTTCGCCGGCTCGGCTTGTTCGATCACCTGTTCCCCCATACCGCCGAGCGTCTAGCCACGGCTGAGGATGACCGCGAAGAGCGGATGATCGAGCTGGCCTTGCGCAACACGGATCAGCGCGTCCGCGAGGGTAAGCCGATAACGCCGATGTTTCTGTTCGGCGTGTTCTTGTGGCCGACGGTCGAGGCGTGCGCGGCCGACATGATGGCGGACGACGACCAGTGTTCCGAGGCGGAGGCGCTGGTCAGCGCGTCGACTGATATCAGCTTGTTGCAGGCGCAACGCATCGCGCTGCCGCGCCGGTTCAGCTTCCCGATGCGCGAGATGCTGCAGTTGCAGCCGCGCTTTCTGCAGATGCGCGGCAAGCGTGCGATGAACTTGCTGTCACACCGGCGGTTCCGTGCCGCCTTCGACCTGATGCTGCTGCGGGTCGAGGCGGGCGAGATCGATGGCGAGATCGCGAGATTCTGGACCGAGGTTCAGGAGCAGTCGCCTCCGCAGCAGCGCGAGACCTTCGGGGCCGGCGGCAAACGCCGGCGCAGATCATCTGGCCGTAAACGACGTCAGGAATCGGCGTCATAGCGTTGCGCCAGCGGTGAATCGAGCATGTCGCGTGAAGGTCACTGGATTCCGGCGTGCATCGGGGTCGGCAGTAATCTCGATGATCCCGTCCGGCAGGTTCGCGCGGCGCTGATCGGCCTCGCTGCGTTACCGGAGACGCGTGTGCAGTTCGCTTCCGGGCTGTATCGCAACCCGCCGATGGGGCCGCCCGATCAACCTGATTACGTCAATGCCGTCGCGGGCATCCTCACGCAACTCGCGCCCCGCGCCCTGCTGTCGGCATTGCAGGAAATCGAAAGCCGGCTGGGACGCGACCGCGTCGCGCAGGTTCACTGGGGGCCACGGCGCATCGATCTCGATATTCTGACCTATGCATGCCGCTCGATAGACGAGGAGGGGCTGCGTATTCCGCATCCGGGCATTTCCGAGCGAAATTTTGTATTGTTCCCATTACTCGATGTCGCGCCCGAACTTCCGATCCCGGGTCTGGATTCGGTGCGTCGCCTGGCTGCTAACGTGGACGGGTCGATGCTGGAGAGGGTCGCGGACTGAGAAATACGGGTTGCGGCGGATGTCGTCGCGGATAATGACCAGCTGATATAAAACAAAAAAGATATGTCCGAGTCCCGCTATATTGTAATCGAGGGTCCGATCGGTGTCGGCAAGACGAGTCTTGCCAGGCGTCTCGCCGAAAGCCTTGAGAGCGAGCTGGTGCTGGAAGAGGCGGAGGCCAACCCGTTCCTCGAGCGGTTTTACCGGAATCCGCGAGAGGCGGCCTTGCCGACCCAGTTGTTCTTCTTGTTTCAGCGCGCGCGGCAGATCGAAGAGTTGCGCCAGGCGGATATCTTCAGCGATACGCGCGTGGCCGACTTCCTGATCGAAAAGGACCGTCTGTTCGCGCAGGTCAACCTGGATCGCAATGAGCTTCGTCTCTACGATCAGGTCTACGAATCTCTCGACGTGGACCCCCCGCCCCCGGACCTGGTCGTGTATTTACAGGCGCCGGTCGATGCCTTGTTGTTTCGCATCGCACACCGCGGCATCGATTACGAGCAGCGCATCACCCGTCACTACCTGGAACGGCTGAACGAGGCGTACGCGAGGTTTTTCCACGAGTATGATGCAGCGCCGCTATTGATCGTGAACGCGACGACTCTGGACCCGATTCACAACGAACAGCACTATAGTGTTTTACTGGATGAGATTTGTCGTATTCAGAGCGGCCGGCATTTCTTCAATCCGATTGTCTCGGTAACTGCCTGAGCCCGCACGGGGGCGCCGGCGGTGGCGATCAGAGGTTCATATGTATACACAGCTCGAACAACGCGGCATGGCGGAGCCTCCCGTCAACGTGTCCACTCTCGTCCAGATGAAAGCGAAGGGCGAGCCGATTGCCTGCCTGACGGCGTATGACGCGAGCTTCGCGTTGCTCGTCGATCAGGCCGGCGCCGATGTCGTGCTGGTCGGTGACTCGCTGGGCATGGTAATCCAGGGGCATGACACGACGGTGCCGGTGACCGTCAACGACATCATTTATCACACGCGGGTCGTCGCCCGCGGGCTGCGGCGTGCGTTCCTGGTCGCGGACATGCCGTTCATGAGTTACAGCAGTCGGTCACAGGCGCTGGAGAACTCGGTCCGCCTGATGCAGGAAGGCGGCGCGATGATGGTCAAACTCGAAGGCGGTTCCGGGCAGATCGGCATTGTCGAGCATCTTGCCAAGCATGATATTCCGGTCTGTGCGCATATCGGGTTGAAACCGCAGTCGGTGCACAAGATCGGCGGGTTCAAGGTGCAGGGCCGCGACGCCGAAAAGGCCCGGAAGATGGTCGAGGACGCCCACGCGCTGGAGGAGGCCGGTGCGGATATCATCTTGCTCGAATGCGTGCCGAACGAACTCGGCAAGGCCGTGCGGGCGGCGGTCAGCGTGCCGGTCATCGGCATCGGCGCCGGACCGGATGTGGACGGGCAGATTCTCGTACTCTACGATATCCTTGGAATCACGCAGGGGCGCGTGCCGAAGTTCGTTGAGAACTTTATGGCCGTCACCGACTCGCCGTTCGAAGCGTGCAAACGGTTCGTGCAGGCGGTCAAGACGCGCGACTACCCGGCACCCGAACACTGTTTTTCCTGAACGCGTACGCCCGAAATCGAGACCTCTGAAGCCAACTCCCAGGACGACGTGTGAAAACGGTTCGCGATATCAAGACGCTCAGGGAGATGACCCGCGGTTGGCGACAGGACGGCGAGACGATTGCGCTCGTGCCGACCATGGGCAGTCTGCACCAGGGACACATGCGCCTCGTGCAGCTCGCGAGCGAATATGCCGAGCGCGTCATTACAAGTATCTATGTCAACCCGACGCAGTTCGGTCCGAGCGAGGACTTCGAGGCGTATCCGCGCCCGCTGGATACCGACCGTCGGCGCCTGTCGCGGGCCGGGGTCGACGTCATGTTCGCGCCGGGCAGCGAGGACATTTATCCCTTCGGCGAGCTGCAGATGACCCGGGTCTCCGTGCCGGGCCTGTCCACGATACTGTGTGGGGACCAGCGTCCCGGGCATTTCGACGGCGTCACGTCGGTCGTCAGCCGCCTGTTTAACATCGTGCAGCCGGATGTCGCTGTGTTCGGCCAGAAAGACTACCAGCAACTCGTCATTATTCGGCGCATGGTGGCGGACCTGCACCTGCCGATCCGTATTATCGCCGGTCAGACGCATCGGGAGGATGACGGCCTCGCCTTGAGTTCACGCAATCGTTACCTGACCGATGAGCAGCGGGCGGCCGCGCCGACGCTGTATCACGCAATCAGCTTCTGTCGCGACAAGATGCAGGCGGGCGATCGAAACTACGCACGTCTGGAGAAAGAGGGGGTGGATACCCTGATGACGGCGGGTTTCGCACCGGAGTATTTTGCGATTCGCAAGGCCGGCGACCTGTCGCCGCCGGAACCTGACAGCGAACACCTGATTATCCTTGCAGCGGCACGTCTTGGCGACGCGCGGCTGATCGACAACTTGCTCATGGAAGCGACGAACCGCGTTCGCAGCACCGGTACCTGAGTGCATGTGTCACGGTTGCCGGCGGACGGGTCGTTACCGATCCCCCGCGGCCTCGTGCTGGTCCAACGCCCATGCGACGTGTTCGCGGACCAGCGCGGACGGATGCTCGCCACGGAGGCGTAACGCGGTGACGACCTCGGTGGAGGTCGGGGCATTACCGAGTGCGACCGCCAGGTTGCGCAACCAGCCGACATAGCCCGCGCGCCGGATCGCGCTGCCGGACGTCTTCCGCTCCCATTCCGCCTCATCCCATGCGAACAGCGCGACGAGCTCGCTGTCGTCCAGCGCATGACGCGGCTGGAAGTCGCTCTCGCCGGTGTGCGTTGCGAACTTGTTCCACGGGCAGCAGAGCTGGCAGTCATCACAGCCGAAAATCCGGTTCCCCATGGGCCGGCGAAACTCGACGGGGATTGCGCCTTGCAATTCGATCGTCAGGTAGGAGATGCACCGCCGTGCGTCCAGCACGTACGGCGCGACGATGGCCTGGGTCGGGCATACGTCGATGCATGCGGTGCAGCTGCCACAGTGATCGGTCGCCGGCGAATCGATCGACAGCGGCAGATCCGTATAAATTTCCCCGAGCAGGAACCAGGAGCCGGACTGCTTGTTGATCAGGTTCGTGTGCTTGCCGATCCAGCCCAACCCGGCTTTCTGCGCCAGCGGTTTCTCGAGCACCGGTGCGCTGTCGACGAACACCCGATAACCGAACGGGCCGATGTCCGCGGCGATGCGATCGGCGAGGCGTTGCAGGCGCCGCCGCATGATCTTGTGATAATCGCGGCCGAGCGTGTAGCGCGCGATGTAGGCGCGTTCGGGCATGTCGAGCAGGGCCAGCGGTGACGTGGGTTCATCCGGCAGGTAGTCCATGCGGACCGAGATGACCCGTGCGGTGTCCGGCACGAGTTGCGCCGGGCGGCTGCGGCGGCGGCCGTGCCGCGCCATGTAGTCCATTTCGCCGGCATAGCCCGCCTCGAGCCAGTCCTCGAGATGCTGTTCGGCCGCGTCCAGCTCGATATCCGTGATGCCGACCTGCTGGAAGCCGAGTTCGCGCCCCCATGCCTTGATACGGTCGGGCAGTTCTGCGGTGGCGGCTGACAGATCGGGTTTCACAATGGGCGGGCCGGGTGCGGGAAGATAAGCGTGACGTCAGTATAATCGGCGCCATGTCGAACTTCGAAAATCTCGTCTATACACCCGCGGACGTGCGCGAGATGGATCGCACGGCAATCGAGGAGTTCGGTGTGCCCGGCTATACGCTGATGACGCGAGCCGCACAGGCTACGTTCGACGACGCGTGTGAACGCTTCCCGGGCGCACGGCGCTGGCTCGTCATGTGCGGGGCGGGCAACAATGCCGGTGACGGCTATGTGATTGCGAAGCTGGCTCGCGAGGCCGGACTCGACGTCGTCATCGTCGCGGTGTCGGATCCGGCCAGGCTGACCGGCGACGCCGCCCGTGCCTGGGCGGACTGCAGCGCGGCCGGCGCATCGGTCATCGCTTTCGACCCGGCGCTGTGTGGCTCGGTCGATCTGATCATCGATGCATTGCTCGGCACCGGCCTGGACCGGCCATTGTCCGGGGCGTATCTCGAGGCGGTCGAGGCGCTCGGTCGCAGTGCGGCGCCCAGCGTGGCCGTCGACGTGCCGACCGGCCTGAATGCGTTGACCGGGGCGGTTATGGGCGCCGCTGTGCCTGCGGCACTGACCTGCACTTATGTCGGCATAAAGCAGGGTCTGGTGCTCGGGCAAGGGCCGGAGTATGCCGGCGAGGTTCGGTTCCATGACCTCGGCATTCCGGTCGATGCGCGGTCCGCGTTCGAGCCGACGCTCCGGATCTACGCGCCGGCGGACTTGAGCAAATTGCTGCGACCGCGGTCGGCGACGGACCACAAGGGTCGCTTCGGGCATGTGCTCGTCATTGGTGGTAACCGCGGCATGGCGGGCGCCCCGAGGCTATCCGGCGAGGCGGCGCTGCGCGTGGGTGCCGGGCTCGTCAGTGTCGCCGCCCACCCGGACAGCGTCGGGTCGATCGCGGCGTCTCGCCCCGAACTGATGTGCGTGGGCGTGGCATCGCCGGACGATCTCGAACCGTTGCTCGAGCGAGCTACCGTGATCGCGCTGGGCCCCGGCCTCGGTCGTGACGGCTGGTCTCGCGCGATTTGCCAACGGGTCGCCGAATGCCCCCAGCCGAAGATTGTCGATGCCGATGCGCTGAACTGGTTGGCCGACGAACCGTCGCGGCGTGACGACTGGGTCCTGACTCCGCACCCGGGAGAGGCCGGTCGTCTGCTGGGCTGCGACAGCGCGACCGTACAGGCCGATCGACTGAACGCCGTGGCCCGGATCGTGGAGCGGTACGGCGGGGTGGCCGTGCTGAAAGGCCACGGTACGCTGATCGCCGCCGACGGGGTCGGGCCGGTCATCGTCCGGCGCGGTAATCCGGGCATGGCTACCGCCGGCATGGGTGATGTGCTGACCGGCATCGTGGCTGGCCTGATCGCGCAGTTCCCGGGTGATCTGCCCGCCGTCGCTGCTGCGGCCGTGTATGCGCATGCCCGTGCGGGCGATGTCGCGGCGGCTGGCGGTCAGCGTGGACTGATCGCGGGCGACCTGTTCGAGCCGTTGCGCGCGGTCGTCAACCCGACCGGGTAACGGCACGTGTCCGGGCCGCTGTATCTGGAAGCCGCCGAACAGACCCGAGCGGTCGGTCGCCGGCTGGCCGAAGCGCTGCGCGCCGCCGGTATCGAGGAGGCCGTCGTACACCTGATCGGCGATCTCGGTGCCGGCAAGACGACCTTCGCGCGGGGTTTCCTCGAGGGCCTCGGGCATGCCGGCCGCGTGCCGAGTCCGACATATACACTCGTCGAACCCTATGAATTTGATACGTTTACTGTCTATCATGTCGACCTGTACCGGCTCGATGATCCCAGCGAGGTCGAGGATCTCGGCCTGCTCGACCTGATCGGCCCGGGCGGTGTGATGCTGATCGAATGGCCCGAGCATGCGGGCGGTCGGCTGCCGGGGCCCGATCTGCGGCTGACGCTGGCGATCGAGGGAGACGGGCGCACGCTCGACATCGAGGCGCTGACGGCTCGCGGGCGGCTCCTCGATGCTGAAAAAATGTGGTATAAGGACTTGTAGAAAGAGTTTCTATCCTTATAATTTTCCACACAAAATGCTTGTGTGCTTGTCTTGAGCCAAACTCCCGGTAATGGGGCCTGGGGAAAATGTCAGCCAAACAACGACTGCCAGGGATTCTTTTGCTGCTCGCTGGCACGGTCGCCGGCGCCAGTCCCGTGCAGGTCGAAAGCGTGCGCATCGCCAGCCAGAATGAAAAAACGCGCGTCGCGCTGGATCTCAGCAGGCCCGCCGAACACAAACTTTTCACGCTTTCCGATCCGCACCGGGTGGTGATCGATATCAAGCCCGGCCGGATCATCACCCAGGCGCTGCCCGTGCCGGAAGGCACCGGCGTCGTGCGGAAGATTCGTACGGCGAACCGTAAGGATGGCACGGTTCGCATCGTGCTCGATCTCAAGCGACCCATGAAACCCCGCAGTTTCCTGCTGGCGAACGACGGCACACGTGGCGATCGCCTGGTCATCGATCTCGTACCGATCGGTACCCACCCGGTCGTCAAGCGGGCGCCGACGACCGCGCCCCGGGGCCCGGGTTACCGCCAGGGCCGGGAGATCGTCATCGCCATCGATCCGGGGCACGGCGGCAAGGATCCGGGTGCGCGCGGGCCGAGTGGCGTTCGCGAAAAGGATGTCGTTCTGAAGATCAGTCGTCGTCTTGCCGAGATCATCGACGCGGATCCGTTCATGCGCGCGGTCCTGACGCGTTCCGACGATCGTTTCATCAATCTTCGCGATCGGATGGAGGGCGCGCGTCAGGCCCGGGCGGATCTGTTCGTGTCGATTCACGCGGACTCGTTCCACGACCGGCGCGTGCGCGGCGCAACGGTCTATGTGCTGTCGTCCAAGGGCGCCACTGACGAGGCGGCCCGCCGTATCGCCGAGCGTGAGAACTCCGCGGTCCTGATCGGCGGCGTCAGCCTCGACGACAAGGACCCGACGTTGGCGTCGGTCCTGCTGGATCTGTCGCAGAACGCGTCTTTGAGCGCCAGCATCGATATCGGCGACGAGATCCTGCAGGAGATCCGTCAGATCACCCGGATTCGCAAGAGCCGGGTGCAGCAGGCGCCGTTCCTGGTGCTGAAGTCGCCGGATGTGCCGTCGGTGCTGATCGAGACGGCGTTTATCTCCAACCCGAGTGAAGAGAAGAACCTGGCGAGCCGGCAGTATCGAGATCGGCTGGCCCGGGCAATTCATTCCGGCATCACCGACTATTTCGAGGTGAACCCGCCTTCGGGCACGCTGCTGGCGCAGGCCGGTCGCATACCGGCAAGGCGGGCCGTCGAGCACGTGATTCGGAGCGGCGAGACGCTGAGCGGGATTGCGACTCGTTACGAAGTCTCCGTGCGCCGCATCCAGTCGGTCAACAATCTGCGGGGCGACAAGATCGTCGTGGGCAGAGTGTTGCGCATCCCGGCCTCCCAGGACATCTGACCGCCTCCATCGGCTCGCCTCCCTGCCGGATCGGCGCGCGCATCACGCGGGCGTTCAAATTTGGCCGCGTTTCTGAAAGAATCACGGTATGCCGATTCAACAGTTACCGCAGCAACTGATCAACCAGATTGCCGCCGGCGAGGTCATCGAGCGGCCCGCCTCGGTCGTCAAGGAGCTGCTCGAGAACAGTCTTGATGCAGGCGCGAGCCGCATCGAACTCGACATCGAGCAGGGCGGCGTGAAGCTCTGCCGCGTTCGCGACAACGGCATCGGCATTCCGGTCGGTGAACTGGGTCTCGCGCTGTCCCGGCACGCGACGAGCAAGATCGAATCGCTCGAAGATCTCGAGCAGATCGCGTCACTCGGATTTCGCGGCGAGGCGCTCCCGAGTATCGCCTCCGTGTCCCGGCTGCGTCTCGTATCCCGGCACCACCGAGCCGAAGATGCGTGGGCGATTGAGATCGAGAACGGCGAGACCGGGCCGGCGACGCCCGCGGCGCATCCCACCGGCACGTCGGTCGAGATTCGCGATCTTTTCTTCAATACGCCCGCCCGTCGTCGTTTCCTGAAGACCGAGCGCACCGAGTTCGGGCATATTCAGAAGATCGCGCAGAAGATCGCACTGAGCCGTTTTTCGACGGCGTTGCGGGTAACGAACAACAGCAAGTCCGTACTCGATCTGCCCGTTGCGACGACCCGCGGCGAGCAGGAGGCGCGGGTTGCCCGGATTTGCGGACAGGAGTTCATGGAGCACGCGATCTGGATCGAGCGCGAGGTTGACGGCTTCCATCTTCGCGGCTGGATCGCGCGGCCGACGTTCTCGCGCAGTCAGCCGGATCTGCAACATTTCTTCCTGAACGGGCGCGCCGTGCGCGACAAGGTCGTAGGTCATGCCGTGCGTGCCGGGTACCGCGATGTCCTGTTCCACGGCCGACATCCGGCGTTTGTGCTTTACCTCGAGATGGATGCGCGTGCCGTCGACGTCAACGCGCATCCGACCAAGCAGGAAGTCCGGTTTCGCGACAGTCGGTCCGTGCACGATTTTATCCGGCGAACCGTCGATGCGGCGCTGGCCGAGACGCACCCCGGTGCGGCGGACGGCATGCGGCCCGCGCCGACAATGATTCCCGGTGCAGGCGGCCCG
>Ga0114949_10000419_pt1 | contig 22356 bp, 22 predicted proteins | sample N074metaG_FD_83505 | JGI IMG/M metagenome (GOLD analysis project Ga0114949, IMG submission 83505) | Deep subsurface microbial communities from Kermadec Trench to uncover new lineages of life (NeLLi) - N074 metaG | ecosystem: Environmental > Aquatic > Marine > Ocean trench > Sediment | place...
ACCCACCACCGAAAACAACCTGGCACCGCTATGCCGTCACCACCACCGGGCCAAACATCAAGCACCCTGGAAACCACGGCGGCTACCCAACGGCGACCACCAGTTCACCAGCCCACTCGGACATGCTTACATCACCAGCGGCCGATCGCCCTAGAGAAAAGTAACTCTTCCGCCGGCAGAGGGGGTTAGCCGAGGAACGAGTTCAACTCGTCGAGAATGCGGTCCGGATGTGACCAGACCACCTCGTGACGTGCTCCGACGATCTCGACAACTCTGGCTTCCGGAATCAGGCTGGCCAGCTCGTATTGCCATGCGGGCGGGACCAGCAGGTCGTCTGTCGAGATGACCACCATTGTCTTGACGCCAAGCCTGCCTATCCATCGCGACGAATCGAACCGGAGCACAGCCAACGTCGCCTGTGCTCCGGTGTCGGGAATTCGCCGATGAGTCTCCTCCCACAACCAACGGCTATGCCGGCGCTCCACGGCACCGGTGGCGAGGAGGTATCCGGTGCGAACCTCGGGAGTGCCCACGCCGGCGAATCGCTCCCAGGCACGGGTGAGGATGGCTCCCGCCTGTCGAATCCACTTCATGTCATCGGGATGGGAGGCGAAGGTGGCTATCAAGACGAGACTCGAAACTCGACCGGGGTGGCGGTAGGCGAGAGCCTGGGCGATGGCCCCGCCCATCGAGTAACCCACAACATCTATCGCCCCGATGCCGAGATCGTCAAGAACAGCGGCGACATCGTCGGCGACATCCTCGACTTCATATCGCTGTGATACCTGAGGGGCCATCCCGTGGTTGCGATGGTCGACCATGATCACCCGTCGATAAGTGGCTAGCTTCGGGCCGATCTGATACCACTCTCCGAGGGAGGAGCCACCCAAACCATGGATCAGAAGGATCGGATCGCCATCCTCCGGCCCGGCCTCTCGAACAAGAAACTCCTCGTCACCGACGAATACCGTTCGCCCCGACAATCGCCAGGGATGCTCCTGAGGGGCCTTGAACCGCGGCTTCAGCGTCGGCCCAAAGAATCTCCACACCACCCATGAGCCGAATACCCATCGCAGCAACCTCATGGCTTCAGATCTCCAGTCGTGAAAATCAACTCATCCACCGGTCGACCTCCGACCAGGTGCTCGTCAATGATCCTGTCGAGTTTGTCAGCATCCAAACCGGCGTACCAGGCCCCTTCGGGATAGACAACGGCTATTGCCCCTTGCTCACAAATACGCAGACAGTCGACCTTGGACCGAAGCACTGTGCCCTGACCCGGCTCGACTGGATCGGGATCGCTGTCCATCTTCCCCTGCCACTTGGGAGGGGCCGAGGCAAGATTCGCTTCCTTCAGCCTCGACTTGAGATGACGCCAGAGCTCGTTGGTGATCTCGCTGGATGCGCACCTCGGATTGCTCTGGTCGGCGCAGAGGAAGATGTGTCGCTCGACCCACGGAATGGAGAGAGCTTCGGCAATGTTCTCGAGGCGTTCTTCCGGCTTCACAGAGTCAATCTTCGCTGGGTCAAGTCAGATGACCTTCAGAGTCTTCTCAGAAGTGAGTCGTCCAATCACAGACGAGCCGGGCACCGCGTGCAGATAGCCCTCCGCGAATTCGTCTGGTAACGCCACGAGGAGACCGCCCGAGGTTTGAGCATCAACGAGCAGACGCAACGGGTCGTCGTCAACACTCGAATCGACGTCCGGCCTGAGCGATTCGAGGTTTCGCTGCGATCCTCCGGCCCACATTCCCTGGGCCAGCAGGTCAGCGACGCCTTCCAAGATTGGCACCCGGTCGAATTCGACGACGGCGCCAACGCCGGACTCCTCACACATCTCACGGAGATGACCCAGAAGCCCGAACCCGGTCACGTCCGTGGCGGCCCGGGCATTGTGATCATGCAGAGCGGCCCCGGCCACTGCATTGAGCATGACCATCGTCTCTATGGCCTCGTCTGCCAGGTCAGACGGACACTTCTCACGCTTGATCGCCGTGGTGATGACGCCCATCCCGAGTGGCTTGGTGAGGATCAACACATCATCGGGCTGACCACCGCTATTGGAGACCAGACGGTCCGAGTCGGCGACACCCGTGACGGCGAATCCGTAAGTCGGCTCGGGACTGTCGATGGAGTGGCCACCAACAACCGTGCAGCTTGCTTCCTCCATCACGTCCATTCCCCCCCTGATCACCACACTGGCCAGGTCGAACGGGAGCACGTCTCGGGGCCACCCCAGGTACTGGAGTGCGGTGAGAGGTGTCGCCCCCATCGCGTAGATGTCACTGAGGGCGTTGGCAGCGGCGATGCGACCCCAATCGGTCGCCTGGTCCACCACCGGGGTGAAGATATCGACGGTTTGTACCAGGGCGCGACCGTCCCCCAGCGCATAGACGCCGGCGTCGTCGTTCGTCCCGATCCCAATCAGGAGATCGGGATGGGAAAATGCGGGATGGTTTTGCACGGGACCCAGAACCTGAGCCAACTCGGCGGGGCCGAGCTTGCAGGCTCAGCCGGACCCGTGGCTATATCTGGTGAGACGGGTGTCAGTCACGGTGGATGAGGTTAAGCGTGTGCACAGGTTGAGCCCACCCCCAGCCTGTGCACACACTGAGAACTGTGGGGGCGATGCCGGCTGAGCTAAGACTCGTCGTTGAGACGAGTGCGGATCAACTCCTCGAGTTCGGCGAACAACGTAGGCATGGAATCCCTGAGAGCAGTGAGCTCGGGGCCAAACATCACTACGGCCGAAATCGGGCTGGTCGCAACAACGGTTGCGGTTCTCTTGTGAGTCTCGAGCACACCGATCTCACCCACGATGTCTCCCGGCCCGAGCTGTGCGATGAGGTCGTCCCCATCAAAGACGTCGGCCGTCCCTCTCTTGATGACAAACAACTCATTGGCAAGACGACCCTGCTCAAAAATTCTGTCGCCAGCCGCGATATCCACTTCATCAGCATGCTGGGCGATGGTCTTTCGCTGCCGACGAGACAACCCGGAGAACAAAGGAAGATCTTCGATTTGGGCTGGATCCATCGTCTGCTTTCGACCTTGGATGGACAAGACTACCGCGGAGGGGCATCCCGTCGCCTTCCCTAGTCAATCTCCCCAGGCCAGCGAGCCAACCATCAAGGGTTCGCTGATTCCCTTGACCGTGATCGCCCGCTTGCGTTCTAAGTCGAATCCGGACACCCGGTCCATTGTCTCCAGCGAGACGAGTACTTCATCTGCTTCAGCCGCCGATGCCACTCTGGCTGTGACGTGAACCTGATGGCCGACCAAACCATCTTGTGATTGAAGCACCGGTCCAAGGTGAATCCCGATTCGAACGCGTGGCGCAAACCCCGCTTCCTTTCGGTGTCGGCGCAGGATCCTTTGAATCTGGGTGGCGCATCCTAGGACATCCTCAGACGAGTCAAAGGAGACAAAAAACCCGTCGCCTGCATGATCTATCTCGATTCCCGAGTACTCCTCGATCACGACGCGGATCGTCCGGTCATGCCAGGCGATCAAGTCAGCCCACGACTCGTCTCCAATCACACCCACCAGATCGGTTGATCCGACGATGTCCGTGAACATCATCGCGGCCAGCTTTTCCCTTGGAACCTCGACAGACGGGTCTACAGGTGTTTCCGATAGGCGGTCGCGTTCCAGACTTGCTCCCAGACGTTCGAACTCCGCCAGAGCCGCGTCGATTTCGAGACGTCCCAAACCTTCCGAGCCCACCTCGATCAGGGCCTTGCCGAGATCACGCCTTGCCCGAGCCGCCTCATAGGGCAAACCGTTGGTTACGAGGATTTCGACGGCCTTCTGGAAGAGCAGAACGGCATCGTCTTCCTCCCCGTCGGCCGCAGCAATCCTCCCGGCGCTCTGGAGAGAGAACGCCCTCAGCACGTCAGAGTCGTAGCGTTCGACAAGGGAGGCCAACTCGGATGAATGTTGGCGAGCTGCCGCCAAGTCAGAGGCGGCAAGAGCGACCTCTACAGCCGCGGGAAGAAGTCTGCTTCGGGCAGTTAATCCCTCCAGGGACTTCAACCGTGTCTGAAGCATCGACAGCCCTTCGGCTGCATCACCCTGCGCCAGTTTCAGCAGGGCGAGCCCGGGCATCGGACTAGTGCCAAGAGAGTGTGCTTTGCGAAAGGCCTCCTCAGCTCTGTCGAGCTCCCCCAAATTGAGCCTCACCATCCCTAGCTCGTTAAAGGCTTCTCCCATGTAGGGAAGGGCCTGTGCAAGATCGTCCACTGCCCGCGCTGCCTCAGCCTCAGCCTCTGGCCAGGCCCCGCGGAGCCTCATGAACTCCGAACGCCTGACCCGGCACACGCCGGGATATCCCCCAGCATTGCCCAAACCCTCGCACCAGCGCATGGTTTGGTCGCTCCACTCGATCGCTCGTCCGTAATCGGCCACGGAAGCGCACGTCTCAATCATGTTGCAAAAGATTCGTCCAGTTACCTTTGGTGTGAGCTCCCCGGCGACCGCGCCAACCATGGCTTCTTCCATCATTGCCATGCCGCGGTCAACCTCGCCAGAGTCGACAAGAAACCGACCACTGTCGTGAAGACCGAGCATCTCGAGGTCTATGTCCCCGAGATCGATACCGATCTCGTGCACCCTCGCCGACAAATCAATGGCCTCCTTCAGACTGCCGGCCAAAATCGCTTCCAGTCTCATCAGGTGACCATGTTCGAGAACCAAAGACTCATCTTCCAGAAGGCTCCTAGCTTTCCCCATCCAGCCTTTGGCTGTTGATGACTGAAGCACGAGCATGTGATCCTCCGCCACCTGAATGGCTACACGGGCGGCATCTACGGTCCGTCCGACAGCGGAGTACTCGGCGTATGCCCTTTGACGAGCATTGATCGTCGTGTTGATGTCGCCAACCCACCACGAGGCCGACCCGAGAGCCTCGGCCACTTCAGGTGTTTCCTCTTGAGATTCGAGGAGGGGGCTGAGGAGCTGATAAGCCTCGTTCCAGTCGTGGCGCTCGTAGGCCTCGAGGCCGACGAGGGTGTCAGAATCTTGAGTCAAGAACCGAACCCTACTCAAAGCAAAAGACGCCTCCCGATCGTTATAGAGGCACCTGTGCATGGGATTGGCTCGAATCTGAATTATCCTGCCGGGTTCCATGTCCGACCAGACAACCTTTCTCACCCCTGCCGCGTTCAAGAAGACCCAGGATGAACTGGAGCTTCTCAAAGTCGACGGTCGTCGGGAAATCTCGGAGCGGATCGCCGAGGCTCGCTCCCATGGGGACCTGCGCGAAAACGCCGACTACGACGCGGCCAAGAACGAACAGGGTCTGATGGAGGCCCGAATTCGGAAGCTCGAACACGTGATCAACACCGCCGAAGTGCGTGAAGTGTCAGACACCGGCAAGGTTGAGATTGGCTCCGTAGTGACCGTGGTTGACTCCGATGGCGACGAACTCGAGTACTTCGTCGCACCGCAGGAGAACAAAGCGCCTGGTCTCCTTCTGGCCTCCCCCACGAGTCCCCTGGGTTCGGCGCTGATCGGCGCAGCGGTTGGCGACGACGTCTCTTATGAAGCCCCTGCCGGGACTTTCACCGTGAAGGTCACAGCTGTTCGACCTTACGAGGGATGAGACTCGCTGTAGCCTGACCTCCGTTTCAACCGCCCCGGGGGCAACAGTGAGACTTCGACTCAGAAGCCCACGTCAACTCGCAAGAACGCTCCTCGCGGCCGCACGACGCGAGCCGGAGGATGTCGCCGACTATCTCGAGTCGAATCTCGAGGAGTGGGAAGCCCTTGCTGAGGCGGCACCCGGAGACGCCGCCGACGTCCTCGAACAACTCGAAGAGGACGACGCTGCCCGATTGCTGTCCGAGCTCCTGCCTGGCGGTGCCGCCGAGATTCTCGAGGAGATCGCACCGGAGCTAGCGGCCGAGATGATCGAACAAGTCCCCCTCGGAAACCTGGCTGCTGCCCTCAACGAAATGCCCGATGAGGCCGCCGCCGACCTCATAGACGAACTTGACGAAGACATCCAAGAGGACGTCTTCGCAGCGATGACCGACGAGGCAGAGCAGGGAGTCCGCGACCTTCTCGTCTACCCGTCGGACACTGCAGGTGGCCTGATGACCACCGAAATCGCTGTCTTGCCGCTCGGACTGACGACCGGCGAGGCAATAGAGCGGATCCGTCAGCTGCACGAAGAGTACGAAGACCTCTCATATGTCTACATCGTGAACGATGACAACCGACTCCAGGGGGTGCTCTCGTTCCGAGACCTCGTATTCAAACGACCCGGCTCTCCCCTTGCCGACGTCATGGTTGCCGATCCCATAGCGGTAACGGCTCATACCCACCGGAAAGAGGTGGCCGAACTCTGTCAGCGCTATCACCTCTTCGGTATCCCCGTAACCGATGGCGACGGCGTCCTGCTGGGAATGGTCACCACAGATGGGGTCATCGAGGCGGTTCAGGACGAGGCCACCGAGGATTTCGCCGCTGCCGTCGGCGCCGGTCTCGAAGAGACCGTCTACTCAGACATCACCGAGTCTTTTCGGATGCGGGCGCCTTGGTTGGTCCTCAATCTCTTCCTTGCACTGCTTGTCGCCTTTGTCATCGAGCGGCAGACAGGCCTCATCAGCAGGGAGCCCGTTCTTGCCGTCCTCATGCCGGTAATCGCACTACTCGGCGGAAACGGGGGCAACCAAAGCCTCGCCGTGATGATCAGATCCCTTGCCACCGACGACGTGCCACGAGCACAGATCCCGAGAATCCTGGCCCGGCAAACCGGGGTCGGCGTTCTCAACGGTCTTCTGCTGGCAGTGGTGTCCGCTGGAATGACCTATCTGCTCGTTGCTACCGGCGTCTTTCACACGGAGACCGAGCCGGCAAGGTTGGCTGTCGTCGTAGCCATTGCCGTTATGGCCAACCTCGTCATTGCCACGGTCGCCGGAGCAGCGATTCCCCTGGTTCTGAGGAGACTCGGCCAGGACCCAGCCCTCGCCTCGTCGATATTTGTCACCCTGATCTCCGATGTCGTCGGCTTCGGCGGATTTCTACTGGTGGCAGGGCTACTGCTCTGATGAGTGCCTAGCCTGTCCTTCGCAGAACGCACCAGGTTCCCGCGCCGGCTCGGCTTTCCCGCCCGTCGACGGGGAACGGCAACACTGTCACGACATCCTCGGTCGACAGATGGATCGGAGTCTCCTCGCCGCTCGAGTTGACCCAGATCAGCGTCCCTCCGACACGAAGGACCCGAGCAACCTCATGAGGGAACAAAAAGGCGTTGATCGCGATCACAGCGTCGGCCGACCGGTCAGAAATCGGCAGGAGTCCACTGTCGGCGAGCACCCGGTAGGTCGGCCCGGCAGGTGCGTGGCGGACCATCTCGGCGGACACATCCACAGAGAGAATGGTATCGAACCGATTGGCAATCAGCGCCGAATAGCTACCGATGCCCGAACCCACCTCGATTGCCACGTGATTGTCAACGGTGTTGCCACCAAGTCCACGCTCAAAAGCGTCAAGAACCACCGCGGTGCGTTGGGGGGAGCTTCGGGTATGCCATTCCGGTGCAAGGGCGTCGAACACCTCAACCACTTCGGCTCGGGCTTTCCCATCCCAGCCAACCGCGTCCAATCCGGCAACACGACGCGTCATGATCCGCATCGGGTGCTCCTCGTGGCCTATCCCAGAAGACACATGCCCTTCGATCTGGGTAGGTGGGAGAACTTCGACGAAGCCGACCATAACAGCCAGTATCGCCCGCTAGCTGCCGATCACGAACTCGCCGAACTCCGCAAACGGGCCTTGGAACTTCACGGTGTCACCACCGATGAGGCTGACAAAGTGGCTGTCATCCAGGAGAACCTGCTGCTGCTCTGTTCGCTGATCCTCAGGGATCACAAAGGCCTGGACCGCAGCCTCATCGTCGAAGACCTCCGCCCCCCACAGGTCAGGGTTGGCTTCCAACAAGTCTCCGACGAAGTTCACCAGATCGACATCGGTGTAGGCCCCAGGAGGGATCACGACGTAAAAGATCTCCCCGTTGTCTGTCGAGATTCGGACGGCAATCTCATAATTCGCCACCGTTTCGCCACGAAGGATCGTCGTCGTGGTGACCACACTTTCGGGCGTTGTCGTTGTGGCGGCCTGACCAGGCGCCTCGGTAGTCCCAGTGACCAAAGAGGAGGTAGTCGAGAGCTCCGCTTCCCCGCTATCGCAAGCGGCAATCACCATTCCAAGGGCAACGAGAAGGAAGATCAGAGTTCGGGACGCCATAACACCCCAAACGTAACCGGTGCCGGCGCTAGTTCCCGGGTTTCGGCCGCTGACGGGTAAGCGCTTCGAAGACCGAAGCAAGGCGGGCAGTGATAGGTCCGCGTGGAAAAGACTCCTCACCAATCTGGCTGACAGACTGCACCTCACGAATTGTGGAAAGAGCCATCACCTCGACGGCTTCAGCGAGACGGTCCAGAGCCCATGAACCTTCCGACACTTCGATGTCGAGCCCACGGGCAGCTTCCAATACGACTCGACGGGTTATCGAGTCGAGAATTCCCAGATCGAGCGTCGGCGTCTCCATCACGTCTTCTATGACCCAGGAGATGGAGAATGTTGGACCCTCCAGAACGCGACTATCGGTCGTGACCAACAGGGCATCCTCAAAGCCCTCTTTCCTCGCCCGTCTGGTTGCGGCCAGGTTGGGGGCATACGAGAGGATCTTGGCGCCGGCCAGATCCCACTCCACACCGGCGGCGTGCCACGGCGCCTCGACCGGGAATAGTCGGACCGGACCCGGGTCACCCGCCCATTCGTGTCCGAAGACGATTACCTGGGGTAGCTCGTCCTCACCAGGAACACTGGATCCACGGGTAACCACGACCCGGACGGCGCAGTCCCCCAGACTCTCGGCCGTCCGTGTGATCCAACTCGAGATGTCGCCACGATCGGGAAGGTCGATCTCGAGCCTGCTGGCGCTCGCCTCTAATCGATCGAGGTGCGCGTCAAGCCCGAATGGTCGTCCGTCATAAGCCTTGAGGACCTCGAAACATCCGTCACCACGAAGAACGGATGAGTCGGTGACCGGGATCCGGCCGTCGCTGGCCTCGCCGTTGATGAGAACCTGGCTGATCATTCGCCCGAACGGTAGGCATTGGTGATGGGGAGACGCCGGTCCTTTCCAAAGGCTTTGGTTGTGATCTTGACGCCGGGAGCAGCCTGGCGTCGCTTGTACTCGTTGCGATCGACCATGCGGGCTACCCGGGTGACCAGATCTTGGTCGTACCCCGCCAGAACGATCTCCTCGGTACCCATATCTCGCTCTACGTAACGCTCGAGTATCGCGTCGAGGACCTCGTAGGGTGGAAGTGAATCTGAGTCCTTTTGATCGGGACGCAGTTCGGCGGACGGTGGTTTGTCGATCGTGTTCTGCGGGATCACCTCATGGTCCTTGTTACGCCAACGAGCCAGTTCGTACACCGACGTCTTGAACACGTCCTTGAGAACCGAATAGCCACCAACCATGTCGCCGTAGAGAGTGGCGTAGCCGGTTGCCATCTCCGACTTGTTGCCGGTGGCCACAACCATCGGGCCGAACTTGTTTGAGATGGCCATCAGGGTCGCTCCCCGGGATCTGGCCTGGAGATTTTCTTCGGCCACCCCGAATTCGGTGCCTCCGAACAACGCCGAGAGAGAATCGAGGTGAGCCTCATAGACGCCATCTATCGGCACGACGTCGAAGCTGATGCCAAGCTTCTCAGCGAGGGCGCGGGCATCCGCCAATGAATGCTCTGAGGAGAAGCGCGACGGCATCGCAATGCCCTGCACCGCGTGTCGCCCGAGCGCGTCTACGGCGATTGTGGCGGTGAGGGCCGAGTCGATGCCGCCAGAGAGACCGATCACGACACTCTCGAATCCGTTCTTTCGGACGTAGTCCGCGAGACCGACGGTCAAGGCCCGGTAGATCTCCTCGGTAGGATCGAGAAGCTGACATACCCGGGCGGGTGCGGCACCTTCCCCCCCGGTAGGGATGTCCACTACGAAAAAATCCTCTTCGAACTGCGGGGAGCGATGGACAACGTTCCCTTGCCCGTCAAACACCACCGACGCCCCATCAAACACGAGCTCGTCCTGTCCACCGACCAGGTTCAGATAGATGACCGGTACACCGGCAGCCCTGGCGCGGGTGGCAAGCATCTCCTCTCGCTCGACAGCCTTTCCGAGATGAAACGGCGATGCATTGATGTTGAGGAGCACCTGGGCCCCTCGCTCGGCCTGTTGGCTGGGGGGCCCGCCGGGCAGCCAGATGTCCTCACATATGGACACACCGACCGAAACGTCACCGACTCTCCAGATTTGGCCTGGATCGACTCCAACCGAGAAGTATCTGTCTTCATCAAAGACCCCGTAATTGGGCAGTAGAACCTTGTGATAGATCCCCAAGACGGCACCATCGCCAAGAATCGCCGCAGCGTTGGCCACCGGCCTCTCTTCCGAGTCGGCTGCACCTCTTGGGATATCGGGCGCATGGTCGACAAACCCAACGATCGTCGTCACATCGGTTGCGGAGAGCGCTAGTCGATGGAGCGCAGCCAGGTTGGCATCCACGAAGTCGCGGCGATGAACAAGGTCTTCTGGGGGATAACCGGTCAGCGCGAGTTCGGGGACGAGAAGTATGTCCGCCTCCGCCTCCGCCGCCATGATCATCGCGTCGGCAATCGCATCCTCATTGCCCGAGATGTCGCCAACCGTGAGATTCATTTGGGCGCCTGCGACCCGAAATGTCATGCCAACACGATACGCGTTGGTCGGTGGCATGGCACCGTCATAGCCTGGCTTGGTGACAGATCGAGCTCACGGCCCCAGCGACGCTGCCTTTGTTGATCTTGGTTTCGACGAGACGACGACGGCCCGGATACAGACCGCAATCAGGGCTAGCGCTGACCCTGATGGCGCGTTGGTTCGTATCGCCCCTGTCCTTGTTGCCGATTTGTCAATCGTCTCCGACAACGACCGACTCGTGAAGGTGGCGGCGATCGCCGGGGCCAGTCGAGCACTCAGCAAGACATTGGCAAAGAACCCTCATCTGCTCAGCGGGGCGACCAAGAGCGACTCGGTGAGTCTCAGGGTTCAAGCTGCCCTCGTGGAGATCGCAGGAGATGACCTCGCAGGCCGTACCGGAGTCAGGGAGGCGACCGGGAGGTTCTCGTCCGCAATCGATGAAATAGTCGGCGAGGCTCTGGAGGCTGTCACAGAGCAAGTCAAGGAACGGCATCGGATAGCCAACGAGGTGGGGTTCGCCGTCATTGCCATGGGCAAATGGGGCGCAAGAGAGCTCAACTACTACTCCGACATCGATCTGGTCTTTGTGCACGAACCGGTCGAAGGGCAGGATTCGGAGAGCCGCAGTGCGGCGCTGGCTATCGCCAGTCGCCTCGTTTCGAGCCTTTCGGCACCCACCTTTGATGGGCCGGCGCTGCAGATAGACGCCGACCTGCGCCCCGAGGGTTCGATGGGACCTCTGACGCGCAGCCTCGATGGCTACAGGTCGTACTACGCCAGATGGGGTGAGGCGTGGGAATTACAGGCACTCCTCAAGGCCAGACCTGCAGCCGGTGATGTGGATGTGGGTCAACGGTTCAGGGAAATGGCGGACCAGATCATCTGGGATCAGGGCCTCGATGTCGATGCTCTCCGCAGTATCCGTCTTCTCAAAGCCCAGGCAGAGAATGCCGCATCCAGCACCGATCTCAAACGGTCTCGAGGAGGAATTCGGGATATCGAGTTCACGGTTCAGCTTCTTCAGCTGGTTCACGGGAGGTTCGACTCCGACCTGCGTGTCAAGTCGACCCTCGATGCGATCGAAGCCCTCGGCGACCATGACTACATCGAGACCCACGAGGCCGAGAGTTTGACCGACGCCTACATCTTCCTCCGTAACGTAGAGCACAGAATCCAGCTTTGGGACCTTCGTCAGACCCATCAATTGCCGGCCTCTCTCGAGGCGAGGGAACGAATCGGAAGAAGCCTTGGATTCACAACGGACCCGGCGGGAAGTCTGATTGCGTATCTCGACGAGGTGAAACGAAAGGTGAGGGAGCTCCACGAGCGCCTCTACTTCCGACCAATACTCGATTCGCTGGTTGGTCTTCCAACCGCTCGTCTCGACCCGACCGAGGCAGCTCTTCGACTCGAGGCCCTTGGATTCAGTGATGTTGTGGCTGCGGCCACGGCATTCGAGGAACTCACCGCCGGACTGACCCGCAGGTCGAGGGTCATGCATCAGGCGCTTCCGCTCATGCTCGACTGGTTGTCTCAGTCTCCTGACCCGGATCTTGGGCTGAGCCAACTCCGGCTCCTCCTGGCTCACAGCCCGGATCACGGCGCCTTGGTGACACTGCTGCAGAACAATCCCGTCGCCGGTGAGCGTCTATGCCTCCTCCTCGGCACCGGCAAGCTGCTCGGCGATCTGATCGATCGGATCCCCGAGTTCATCCCTCGCCTGACCGACGACAGCCAGCTTTTGGATGTGCGGGATCGCCAAGATGCCACAGAGAGACTTCTGGGGCTTCTCGACTCCAGACCCGATGCTGATGCAAAGGTCGGAACCATTCGCCGTTTCGTCCGCCGCCGAAAGCTTCGGATCGCCGCCCGCGATGTCCTGGGAGAAGCGCCGATGGAGGCAACCCTCGGTGCGTTGTCGGATAGCGCCGACGCCGCCATCACAGGGGCTCTCCACATCTTGACGCAGGAAGACCCCAACGGATTCGGGGTTATCGCCATGGGCAAGTGGGGTGGTCACGAACTGTCCTACGGCTCGGATGTCGACCTGATGTATGTGTTTGACGACGAGCACAGCCGGGATCGCGGTCTTCATCTGGCCATCGGGCTGAGCAGGGTGCTCTCGGAGCCGAGCCGGTACGGGGAGGCCTATGAGCTCGACGCCGACCTCAGGCCAGAGGGCCGCAAGGGTCCGATGGCGCGTTCACTCGATGGCTTCCGCCGCTATTACGCGGAATGGTCCGAGCCCTGGGAGCTTCTCGCATTGGTCCGGGCGCGACCCGCCGCTGGTGATGAGGATGTTCTCGAGTCGTTCACCAACATCACCGAACCGGTGATCTGGAGGGAGCAACTGCCCGATGAGATAGCTCGGGAGATTCGCTCCATCAAGGCAAGGGTGGAAGCCGAGCGAATACCACCGGGAGAGGACGCCGACTTCCATTTGAAGCTTGGTCCGGGCGGTCTGTCAGACATCGAGTTCCTAACCCAGCTACTCCAACTGAAACACGGCGGTGCGATGCCGGAGTTGAGGGTCACGGGTACATTCCCGGCGCTCCACCGTCTCCGTGAGGCCGAAATCCTCTCGGCTGCCGCATACGACTCACTGCACGATTCCTACCTCTTCTGCACACGTGTCAGGTTGAGGCTCCACCTTCAACAAGGCAGCGTCTCGAATTCCCTACCCACCGACCCGGATTCGACGGCTCGTCTCGCTGCGTCCCTCGGGTTCGAGAGGACAAGTGAACTCCGGGAGCAATACCGTCGATACACCCGACGTGCCCGGCGCAGCTTCGAGCAGCTCTTCTACGAGTGAGACGAGGCATCGCCCCGGCAACCTGCTGGAGTGGGGGGCGATCTCGACCAGGCCTCCATTCGGGTCAACGAATCGACAACAAGCTTCGGCACAAGGCAGGCGTATCGGTGCTGATCGGGTTGACGGGCCGATTTGATCAGGAGCGGCCGACCGCGGCGGCTACCAATCGCAACTCACTCATCAGTGCGTCGAACTCGTGAGGGAGCAAAGCCTGCCCGCCATCGACGAGAGCCTCGTATGGGTTCGGATGAACATCGACCAGGACGCCGTCGGCGCCGGCGGCCACCGCGGCAAGGGCCAGGGGTAACACCAGGTCTTTGCGACCGGCCGCGTGCGACGGGTCAACCATGACCGGTAAGTGGGTGAGGAATTTGACCAGCGGCACCGCAGAGATATCAAGTGTGTTCCGCACCGAGTTGTCGAAACCCCGAACTCCCCGTTCCACCATCACGATGTCGCTGTTCCCCTCGTTGGCGATGTACTCGGCGGCATCAATCCACTCCTCGATGGTGGCGGCCATTCCCCGCTTCAACTGGACAGGCTTGGGCTGGCGGCCAACCTCACGAAGAAGGGCGTGGTTGGACATGTTCCTCGTGCCGACCCGGAGCATGTCTGCATATGAGCCGACAAGATCGACATCTCTTGGGTCGAGGACCTCGGCGACGAAGGGCAGGCCGGTCGTTGAGCGCGCCTCGGCCATGATCTCCAGGGCGGCCTTCCCCAACCCCTGGAACGAATACGGAGAGGTGCGTGGCTTGAAGGCATCTCCCCTCAGGATGTGCGCCCCCGATGTCTTGACCGCAACAGCCGTGGCAAAGAGTTGTTCCCGGCTCTCCACCGCGCAGGGGCCGGCGATGACCTTGACTGGACCGTCACCGATCTTGACATCACCCACAACGACAACGGTGTTGTCCGACTTGTTCTGACGCCCGACCCTGCGTCCGCCCCGCACCACCGGCACCACTCGCTCAACTCCAGGGAAGGCGTCCCAGGGAGCCTCGTCTCGAAGACGCACCTCGGTGGTGCCGTTGACAACGGTGCGGCCGTCCTCAGTGGAGATATGGACGTCTGCACCCAAGGCTCCGAGTTTCTCGACGACCTGGGCAACCTCGTCGCCGGTCGCATCTGGGCGCATGAGAATGATCATGAGTAAGGAATGGGAGGGACCTCAACGCTAGCCGTCACAGGTAGCGCACTCTCATTCGGGAGACGGCTGCGAGTCGTTACCATCGGCGGATGGACGTCGAGAACCAGGAGACCCACGAGTACATATCCCATATCGGTGAGTTCCGTCCGTACTGGCGAGACATCATCCTGGGAGTCAACGACGGTCTCGTCTCCATCTTCCTCCTGGTGGTCGGTGTTGTCGGAGGTGGCTTCGACACCGCCCAGGTGCTGCTGACGGCGGTCGCCGGGGCTCTGGCAGGTGCGGTATCCATGGCGGCCGGCGAGTACCTGGCGACCAAGTCGCAGGACGAGATCCTGGAGGCAGAACTGGCCTTGGAGCGAACTCACATCATCCACTTCAAGGACCAGGAGTTGGAGCAGCTCCGCGGGTTCTTCACCGACATGGGTGTTGGTGAAGCAGATTTGAACGGTGTGATCGCGGGGTTCGAAAACAATGATGAAGCCATCTTGAACGCCATGGCCGCCCTCGAGTTCGGAGTTGTCGAGTCGGAGCGTCGCTCGCCACGCCTGGCGATGGCGGCGTCGGGTCTTCTCTTCCTTGTCGGCTCATTACCCTCGGTTGTACCGTTCATCTTGATCGACTCGACCGGCACAGCCCTGATCTGGGCGACCGCTTTATCGCTTACCGGCCTCTTCCTTGTCGGAGTGGTCAAGGCACGAGTCGCCAAGAGCCACTGGCTGCAATCGGGTTTCGAGAATATGGCCATCGCTGGTGTTGGCGGAGTGATCGCTTGGGCGATCGGCAACGCCATTGGGGCCACTCTGGGTTAAGCCGTACGCGTTCGCGACCCGCTTGCAATAATTAGCGCTTGCTATAAGCTAACTAGAAGTGAACGAGAGCAAGCACGGCGATTTGGGCGCGTTCATCCGCCAACAGCGGGAACGAGCGAACCTCTCACTGCGACGTCTGGCCGACAAGGCAGGTATTTCAAACCCATATCTGAGCCAGATCGAGCGAGGGATTCGCAAGCCGTCTGCCGAGATTCTCAAGAGCCTGTCGAGAGCCCTCGAGATCAGCGCCAACTCCCTCTACAAAAGGGCTGGGCTGATCGACGAGGAACTGGTTCCGACATCGGTGTTCGAGGCCATCGGGGCAGACAAGCGGCTCGCCACCGAGCACAAGAAGGTCTTGCTCGATATGTACAGGGCACTTGCCCGAAGCAATGGGTCGGTGACCAAAGAGAAACAGGAGTAAGTAATGCAAACAAAGAGCGTTTTGTACGCGGCAGTTGGCGCTCCCGTCGTCGTGGCCCGCAAGGTCGGCGACAAGGTCAGCATCATCAAAGACAGAGTGGGAAAAGAGAAGGCCGCCCGCAGCAAGGCTGCCGGAGCGACCATCGAGGACTGGGCCGCCGAAGGCGAGAAGGTCGTCGCCCGTATCAGCGAGGGCAAGGTCGTCGAGGAGATTTCCTCCAAGGTCGACCTCGACCAGGCCAAAGAACAGGTCAGCAAGCTTCGGGATCAACTCGAAGACATGCTTGCCACATGGCGCACCTCATTCCGGCCCGACAAGGCAGATGAGAAGACAGACGTGACGGAGGCCGAAAAGGCCCCCTCCACCAAGAAGCCGGCTGCCAAGAAGCCGGCAGCTTCCAAGACGGCTGACAAGTCTTCGGCTGCCGAGACGACCAAGTCGTCCTCGGCGGCGAAGACAAGCTCAACGAAAACTGAAAAAGCTTCCTGAGCTCACCTGCTCACACTGAGAAGGGGCCCGCAAGGGCCCCTTCTCTTTATCCCGATTATCCCGACCGCCTTCCTGATGCTGTAGCGATCACCTGTGATCGTTTCACCGCGGGAAATGGGGTGAACTCAGGTCGAGATTGAGGGCTGCAGGTCGCCGGCCGCCCCGATCCAGCCTTCGACCATTGACTCGGTAGGAAGACGGTCGACCACTCGCATGGATCCGTTGAGACCAATGATCTTGGTGAGAAGCGCAGTCGGATTTCGTCGTCGTAGATCTCGCAATGTGTCGACACCGGAGGCAACCAACAGTTCCGCATACTCGGCGCCCACACCGCGGACTCGAAGCAGGTCGGCGTGATGAACCCAAAGCTGAAGATCCTTGGGACTGATCCCGGTTGCCCTGGCGACCTCAGTCCTACCCCGTCGGGTAGAGGCCTGCTCCGCCAGACCACGCCCTGTGCGAATGCCAGCCTTGCGCAGCTTTGTCGCCTGTCTCTGATCAACACCCGCCACCTGATCGATACGAGCCATTTGCCCTTTCTCCGCTATGTGACACCGGCCCCAGTTTTTGCGACTCTAGACCCTCGCCAGAACCGAGGTCAGGCCGGATGCCGGGGTTTCAAGTCAGATACATCTATCTCGGTGTCTACATCTCGGGGGTGTACGTCTGAGATCCAAACCTCATTGACCCAGTCCGGGTGGGCCAGCCAGAGCCGCTTTGCTCCATCGTCACCCTCGAGCGACATGACCCGCGGCCAGAGGGATCGATTGATCAGGACGGGGTTGCCCGAACTGTATCGGTACTTGGGAACAGTCACCGGCTTGCCTGCCTTGGCATGAGACTCAAACAAAAGGTCGACAACCTCAGCAGAGATCTCAGGCTGATCTGCGATCACTATCAGAGCCGTATCACATCGGGAGAGTCGGGCTAGTGCGTCAAGCCCAACGCGAAGGGACGAAGCGATCCCTTCCTCCCACTCCGGATTCTCCACAACTCCGGCATCTCCGAGCTCGGTCTCAGCAAGAATTCGATCGGAGTCATATCCCAAAACCACCCACACCTCATCGACCGGGAAGGCTTGGGTCCGACCGACGACATGACCAAGCAGGTTGGTGTCACCCCATGGTTCTAGCTGTTTCGGCCGACCGAGTCTCCTGGAGGCGCCGGCGGCGAGCACGATGGCTGCGGTTGACATTGCGGGCGAATCTAGTGGTCAAGCCGGGACCGGGAAGCGAGTGAGAGCACCGATACCTTCGACATCAAGGGGTGAGGCCACGTCGAACTGGTGGGCACTTCCCCCGGCCACAACAGTGGCATCCATCACAGCAGCAACCACGTCATCGACGGCGAACATCGGTGAACCGCACACCGGGCAGGAGTCTTCGTTTCTGGTCAGATGGGCACATTGACTGCACATGGCTCCACTCCTGGTGAATGGCCCGGCCACCGCCAGCGTGTCGATTGCCTGGGCGTTGACGGCCTCTAGCGTGGAACTCAGCCCCAGGACTGCATTCCCTCCGCCCCAAGCCGTATCGCAAATCCGCCCGGCCAGTGCTTCTTGTCGATGACGCCGAATCTCAATGTCGTGGGCGGCCATCTCGACACGCAGGGTGGCCAGCCCCATCCCGTTCGGATTGGCGACGAACGTCGCCCTTGGCAATTGCGCAAGGTACGGATGAAGAGAACGGGCGATCTCCTCGACGGTCTCCTCATGTCCTCCGATCGCCATGTAGTCGAAGGGCCGATTCACGTGCTGTTCGAGAAGACGAGCTCCAGCCTTCCTCCAAAGCCGGGCGGAGGCCTCGTCGGCATGGGCGCGCACACCCTTCTCCTCGTAACCGGAGAATCCCCCGAAGTTGCTCTTGCCGATGTCGGCGTCAGCCGGGTCTCCCAGTTCCTCGATGACGCCCTCAAACCCGACAAAAGTCCGGGCTAGAGAACGGTCGGCGACGACGATCCCGGAGCGAAGCGCACGGGGAGCGGCTCGGAGTGGTCTCAGGTAGGGACGAGGTCCAATGGTCGACACGTTTGGCGTCGGATGGGTCAGCGGTTCGAGAAGGAACAGATCGTCCAGGCTCGAAGCAAAGATCGCATATGCCGGCGCAGAGTCGACTTCGAGGGTTTCTGCCAGGTCATGGATACGGTCGGCGTCGGCTCGGACGCTCTTCTGAACCTGTCGGCCCATCCACCGGGACCGTTCGCGAACGGGTCTGACCAAATCAGAGAGAAGGGCGCCGAACCCTCCTCGACTCGGCCGATCGACATACACGGAGATCAGCGAGCCGTTCGGGCTTCTCAAGTCGGCGATCGGGTCGCCTATCACATTGACCTCCAGCCTCGACGCGGAACCTACACAAATGACCAAGACCCGCGCCCGGTGTCAGAGTGAGCGGGTGAGCTCCGCGGTCAACTCTTCGATAATCCAACCGAGGTAGTCCAGGGCCTGTCGACCATCCTCCTCGAGACGGTCGTGATCCTCCTCGACCTCCAGACCCAAGCGAGCCCCAAGTGTGAGACGCGCCTGGTTGATGACTCGCAGGAATGAATCGGCTTCTTCGTCACTGAGGACCGTCGCGTCGTCACTCTGGACAACCTTCCGAAGGACATCACGGTCGGATTGGCGAGTCGCGTCCAAGTCCACCCCCATGAGACGCCACCACTCCTCGTTGGACTCGGGATCATCGAGATAGACGGGAACGTTGAGTCTGGTAGCGGCGGGATCGACACCCACCTCCCCTATCCCGGCAAGCAGCGGCAGAACGTCGGCAAGGAAGGCCCGTTCCTCCGGACCGAACGAAGCCGTTATCCCCTTGCGTGTCGTCTTGAAGTGGCTCACTTCTCCATGGTCGCCCATAGACCGTGGCTGTGGAGTCGAAAACAATCGATCTCAGCCTTCTCGCGTGGGCCATCGGAGACGATCGCCCTGCCCTCGTGATGCACCTGCAGCATAAGTTTCGTCGCCGTGGCCTCGTTATGGCCGAAGAGCTTGCGAAAGACATACACCACATAGCCCATTGTGTTCACGGGGTCGTTCCAGACCACCACTTGCCATGGACGATCGATATCGATTTCTTCGTCGCTGTCGGGAACGATCACCGGAGTCGGCTGCATTGCCATTTGCTCCGGCATCGTACGCAAAATAGGGGCGGTTGGATAAGTGAGCTATCCCGGAGCCAGCCGGCTCATGCAAGCATTTACGGCATCGGAGAGATCGGGGTCGGCGTATGGGATCTCGGCAAGTGGATAGGGACCGCCGATCCCGCGGTACTCCGGTATCGGGTCGGGGAATTCCGACACACCCCGTGATCTGACGCAATCACTGAATTCCTCCAGAAGGTCGACCACGGCCGACTGCAGGATCGGACTCTGGGTCAACTCCAGTGCACCAGTCCCAAGGTGGCTCGAGCAGACAGAAAGGGCGCTGACCGAGTCGGCGTCCGAGAAGTCGATGTCCCTCATCACCAGTTCGAGTCGCGGTCGGCCTTGGGCGTCAAGTGGAATCGGCTCGATATCGATGCCGTTCGCGACCAGACAATCGCGAAACATCTCGGTGGCCTCGAGGGTGGCAACAGTGCTCGTTGTCGTCACCGGGATGGTGGTGGGTGGGACAGTGGCGACCGTGGGAGACGACCCTTCAGATGTCACCGCGCACGCAGCCATCGTGTATGCAAGAACTGCGACAGCAGTTGGAAGAAGGAATTTCAAACGGAGTCTGGAGCGGTCTCTAGGCCGTCGGCGAGAATCATCGCTATGTCCCTGACCGGAACATCCTCACGACCGAGTTCTTTGACACCGTCGTCGAGCATCACAAGACAGAATGGGCAGGCCACCGCTATTTCGTCGGCCCCGGTCGCCAACGCCTCCTCGGCCCTTTCGATGTTCACTTTCTTCCCGATTCGCTCCTCCATCCAGAAGCGCCCCCCACCGGCACCACAACAGAACGAGTTCGTCCCGTGCCGCTCCATCTCTACGACGTGATGGCCGGTGCCACCGACCACCTCGCGTGGGGCCACGTATACGTCGTTGTAACGGCCGAGGTAACAGGGATCGTGATAGGCGATCTTCTTGGGTTCACCATTCGGTTTGGTCGGCTGGCTGATCCGATTCTGGTTGAGTAACTCCGCCAACAGTTGGCTGTGATGGACCACTTCGTAGTCTCCGCCGAACTGTGGGTACTCGTTGCCGATCGTGTTGAAACAGTGGGCACATTGCGCGATGACCTTCTTCACTCCGATCTCGGTGAAAGTCTCGATGTTCTGGAGTGCAAGCTGTTGGAAAACGAACTCGTTGCCGGAACGGCGGGCCGGATCGCCGTTGCACAACTCCCTCGAGCCCAGGATGGCAAAGTCGATTTCGGCGGCATGAAGCAATCGAGCCAGGGCAACAGAAACTGCGATGTTGCGGTCGTCGAACGATCCTGCACACCCTACGAACCACAAATACTCTGCAGTGGTCTTCCCGTTCTCCCCGAATACGGGAACCTCGAAGTCCAGTTGTGAGGTCCAATCCGCTCTCGCCTGCTGGCTCATACCCCACGGATTCGACTGGTTCTCCATAGCGACGAACGCCTTGCCCAACTCGGTCGGGAACTCTGACTCCATCATGGTCAGATACCGACGCATATCGAGGATTCGATCGACGATCTCGATGTTGACGGGACAGATCTCGTCACATGCCCCACAGGTAGTGCAAGCAAAGACCTCGTCCGGATGGATGCGGTCGAACAGGGCTCCCGCCCCTTCCAGGAGGGCGGTCGATGACACCGGCCCGGAGACTCCCACGGTCGACGCCGCCACCTCACCCGACTTGAGCACCATTTCTCTCGGGTCGAGGGGCTTTCCGGTGATGTTGGCCGGGCAGACCGAGGTACAGAGTCCGCATACCGTGCAAGCGTCTGTGTCGAAGATCTGTTTCCAGGTGAGGTCGGAAGCAACACTGACGCCAACGGTCTCGATGTCCTCGGCCTCCATGAGGTTGGGCATCTCACGCATCGCACCCTTGGGGCGCTCGTGAGGCGAGAGAAACAGGTTTGCCGGAGACGTGACCATGTGTCGAAGCTTTGTGAGCGGAAGGATCATGAGGAAGAGAACGAAGGCCGCAGCATGGGTGACCCAGAAGGCCAGGTGCCATCCAGACGCGGCAGCCGGATCGAACAGGAATGAGATCGGATATCCGACAAAGGACCAGATCTCATGATCGGGCCGCCCTTCCATCGAGATCCGCGCCGCTTCCGTGAGCAGGCCAGTCAGACCAATGATGACCAGAACACCGAGAATGACGGAGTCCTCTGGCCTGGTCTTGGAACGGAGACGCCAGGTTGGAATCAGATACCGGCCGACAATGGCGAGAGCGAGACCGGCCAGGTACACGATCGCTGCCAGGTCGAGGATCGCTGAGTAGCCCATGTAGACCTGGCCGTGGAGAAACTTGAAGTCGGCTGGAAGAAGATGGTCGATTTCGAGCGTGACGGTTCCGAGGAACAAGACGAGGAATCCGTAGTAGATCAACGAGTGCATCACCCCGGCACGGGGATCCCGCATAAGGGTCTTCATGGTCAACCCTTCCCGAAGATGGTGGAGACGTTCGCCCCACCGGCCGGTGCGACGGTCGGCTTGGCCTTGACCCCAACTGGCCGCTCTCTGGGCAAACAGATGAAACATCAACCAGGTAAAGACGGAGAGCCCCACATAGAAAAGCACCACGACCGGGGCGGGAATGTTGCCGAAGACCCGGCGACCGACCTCGAAGTCCGGATGCTGAGGGAGAGTCCCGAGCACACCCAATGTCAGGGTCGCCAGCGCCGAGAGCACACCAATGGTTTCGAGAACGGAAGACGCCGTGATCCGCCGGGTCTCCGCCTCTTCTTCCTGTCGCTCTGCGGTCAGCGCCATGGGCGGCGAGTGTAGGTGCCACCAATCTC
>Ga0114949_10000422_pt1 | contig 22290 bp, 34 predicted proteins | sample N074metaG_FD_83505 | JGI IMG/M metagenome (GOLD analysis project Ga0114949, IMG submission 83505) | Deep subsurface microbial communities from Kermadec Trench to uncover new lineages of life (NeLLi) - N074 metaG | ecosystem: Environmental > Aquatic > Marine > Ocean trench > Sediment | place...
ATTCCAGATATAGACGAGAGCAAAAAGTCGCAGCCCTAAGTCGGGCACGTACCGAGACTAGAGCGTGGAAATCAATTCTCGTGATTGCTGGGTGATTGCTACATCTATAATCACCGCATCAAAAATTCAGATTTAGACGTCTAACCCATTGAAAGTAAATGGTGCTGGATATAGGACTTGAACCTACAACCCCCTGATTACAAATCAGGTGCTCTACCAATTGAGCTAATCCAGCGCCGGGGCGTATGCCAGAGAGCATTCGAAGATGAATCTGGCCCGCGTGGCGCAAGCTATATGGGCGGTGGCGGCTGAAATCAATAGGCTTGTTGGTTTGTTTGCATGTTAGCGTGTCAAAAGTTGCTCAGACATGTTGGGGGAGGGGCGCGTGGGCCAACCGGAAGAGAATAGTCAGTCGTCAGATGGCGTTGATATTGGTGGCCTGATCCATGGCATTACCGGCGTCGTTGCGCTTGTGGCGGGCGGGCTTATGTATAGCTACGAATGGGCGTAGGTGGCCTTCTCAATGTTGATGATGCTGTCAGCGGTCAGCGCTATTCTCATCAGTTGGGAGAAAGATGCCTGGGTGCTGGGGCACTGGCTGGCCATGCTGCCGGTGGTCGGGGTCATCGGTGGCATTGTTGGTATTCAACACGCCTTCACCTTTGCCTATGTGTGCCTGTGGATGGCCTTTGGGCACTTCGTCATCCGGGGCATCCAGGGCATGAAGGCGGCGAATTAGACAATGAATTTGAGACATCTGATTTGGCTGGCCATTGTCGGCGCGCTGGTCGCAGGCTGTTCGCAAAATCCTGACGATGACAGGACCGCGTCGCTCGATTTGGCCCATTACCAGATGATCGACCTGACGCACTCTTATGATGAGGTCACGATTTATTGGCCGAACTCGCCCTCAGGGTTTGAGCTTGATGAACTGAGCTATGGGCATGTGGCCGGCGGCTGGTTCTACGCATCCTTTGCATTTTCGACGCCAGAACATGGCGGCACGGATCTCGACGCACCCCGTCACTTTGACGAGGTGGGCCGGACGGTCGATGAAATCCCTCTGGAACAGCTTATTGGGTCGGCTGTGGTGATCGATATATCCAGGCAAGCTGCCGAGAATCCAGACTATCTGCTAAGCGTCAAAGACATCGAAGCCTTTGAGCGCATTCAGGGCCGTATTGCACCACGAAGCATCGTCATATTGCGAACCGGATGGTCCAAAAATTGGCCAGACCGATTGGCCTATATGGGGGACGACCGCCCGGGCAGGACAGACGATTTGCACTTTCCCAGTTTTGGCGTTGACGCTGTCCGCCTGTTGATTGGCCAACGTGATGTGTCGATGATCGGGGTCGACATAGCCTCCATCGACGGGGGCCAGTCCAGCAACTTCATGGTGCACCAGATTGTAGGGGCGGCCAATGTGCCGGGGCTGGAGAATCTAACGCAATTGGATCAGTTACCCCAGAAAGGCACTATCCTGATTGCCCTACCTATGAAAATCGGTGGTGGGTCCGGTGGGCCGGTACGGGTGGTGGCACTGGTCCCTAAAAACTAGTCTCGCGTCAGGGCATAAAGGGCGACAGCCGCCGCGTTGGAGACGTTCAGGCTGTCAACTCTTTCGTCAATAGGCAGGCGCATGATGTAATCGCACAGATCGGCTGTTCGCTTGCGCAGGCCTTTGCCTTCGGCACCCAAAATCAGGGCGATGCGGTCTGGCCGGGTCTTGGGATCCTGCATCAGCTGTTCGGGTGTGGTTTCACCGCTGGCATCCAGACCGATCAGGATAAACCGGGCTTCCTGCAATTTTGTCATCTGGTCAGCGAGATTTTGCCCGCGAATATAGGGCATGATTTCCAACATGCCGGCAGACGTCTTGGCCAACACGGCTGTCTCGGGCGGGGAATGCCGCCAGGTGGTGATGACGGCCGATGCTCCAAAGGCGGCTGCCGACCGCATGACCGCGCCAACATTGTGGGGGTCGGTGACCTGGTCCAACACCACAACACAGGTGATGTCATCTTGTGCCAGCAGGTCCTCCAACGGCTTGTCGGGCAGGGGGGATACTTCCAGCGCAACCCCCTGGTGGACTGAATCAGGCGTCAATAGGCGATCAATGGTCTTGCGATCCACGATCTCTGGCTCGATGGGAATGTCTCCCAGATTCTTGGCCCCATTGACGGTGGTTAACAGCCGATGATAGTTGCGGGCATGGTTGTCCAACGCAGCGCGTACCGGGTGCATGCCATACAACCAATATTTACCGTCTTCAGAATGAGTCGGCCTGTTTGGACTGCGGCGTGATTTTGGGCCACGGTTCTGGGGGGTTTTTCGCTTTTTCCAATCGTTCATGGGCTGCCTATATCATGGTCCGATGGGGCAGGGCAAAACCAGACTGTATTAAACGTCATTTATATGCCGGATTTCGTGCCAATAATTGTTGACTTATTGCGGCAATTTCTCATAGTGCCGTCCACTGTCCGACCGGCTAATTCTTACCGGCGTTTCGGAGGGGTGGCCGAGTGGTTAAAGGCACCAGACTGTAAATCTGGCCGCATAGCGTACGCTGGTTCGAATCCAGCCTCCTCCACCATTCCCGGTTTGGGCCGATTGTTGGCCTAAAGTACTGGACGGACGGTGTCCGAATCCCCATCTGTTGGGGCCCCTTGGTGGGGATCGGTCCATGTGCGGGTGTAGCTCAATGGTAGAGCAGCAGCCTTCCAAGCTGGTGACGTGGGTTCGATTCCCATCACCCGCTCCATATGGGCCCGAATAGAGGATGGCCGCAGGGGACTGTGGCGTGATGGAATTGAGAGCCCGCGGGCGCTTGGAAGAAAAAGGAACTAGGAATGTCGAAGGTAAAGTTTGAGCGGACGAAGCCGCATTGTAATGTTGGCACGATTGGTCACGTTGACCATGGCAAGACGACATTGACGGCAGCGATCACGAAAGTGTTGTCTGAAGTTGGTGGTGCTGAGTTTACGGATTATGCGAACATCGATAACGCGCCGGAAGAACGCGAGCGCGGCATTACGATTTCGACAGCGCATGTTGAGTATGAAACAGAGGCGCGTCACTATGCGCACGTTGATTGCCCTGGCCATGCGGATTATGTGAAGAACATGATCACGGGCGCGGCGCAGATGGATGGGGCTATTTTGGTTGTGAATGCCGCTGATGGCCCGATGCCGCAGACCCGCGAGCACATTTTGCTGGCCCGTCAGGTTGGCGTGCCATCGCTTGTTGTCTATTTGAACAAGGTTGACCAGGTTGACGACGAAGAGTTGTTGGAACTGGTTGAGATGGAAATCCGTGAGCTGTTGTCTGAATATGACTACCCGGGCGACGACATTCCCATCATTCCGGGTTCGGCGCTGGCCGCTCTTGAAGGTCGCGACGACGCTATCGGCAAGGATTCGATCAACGCGTTGATGAAGGCTGTTGATGAATACATTCCGCAGCCTGACCGCCCAATTGATCTGCCGTTCCTGATGCCGATCGAAGATGTGTTCTCGATCTCGGGTCGTGGCACGGTTGTGACGGGTCGTATTGAGCGCGGTATTGTGAATATTGGCGACGAGATTGAGATCGTTGGCGTCAAGGACACCACGAAGACGACGTGTACGGGCGTTGAGATGTTCCGCAAGTTGTTGGATCGTGGTGAGGCTGGCGACAACATTGGCGCACTGTTGCGTGGTATTGATCGTGAAGCTGTTGAGCGTGGCCAGGTATTGGCGGCTCCCGGTTCGATTACGCCGCACACGAAGTTCAAGGCAGAGGCGTATATCCTGACCAAGGCTGAGGGTGGCCGTCATACGCCGTTCTTCACGAATTATCGTCCGCAATTCTACTTCCGGACGACGGACGTGACGGGTGTTGTATCATTGCCTGATGGCACCGAGATGGTGATGCCAGGTGACAACGTCGCGATGGATGTCGAACTGATCGTGCCGATTGCCATGGACGAAGGTCTGCGCTTTGCGATCCGCGAAGGCGGCCGCACCGTCGGTTCAGGCGTCGTATCAAGTATCGTCGAGTAACAACTAAATGGCCTGACCCAAGTGTCAGGCCTTTTCCATTTGGGTGAGCAGCATGGACAACCAAAATATTCGAATTCGCCTTAAGGCGTTCGATCATCGAATCCTCGATCAATCTACAAGCGAGATCGTAGGGACGGCAAAGCGGACAGGGGCGCAAGTGCGCGGTCCTATCCCTCTGCCAACGCGGATCGAAAAGTTTACTGTGCTGCGTTCGCCGCATATTGACAAAAAGTCGCGCGAGCAGTTTGAAATTCGCACGCACAAGCGTTTGTTGGACATTATTGACCCAACACCAGAAACCGTGGACGCGCTGATGAAGCTCGACCTCGCTGCTGGTGTTGATGTCGAAATCAAGTTGCAGGGATAAGATTATGCGATCCGGATTGATTGCTCAAAAACTGGGGATGACCCGGGTATTTTCCGAAGACGGTGGCCAGGTTCCGGTCACGGTTCTGAAGGTAGATAACTGTCAGGTTGTTGCTCAGAAAACCGAAGAACGCGACGGCTATAACGCTGTTCAGCTGGGTGTTGGCCGTGCCAAGCCCAATCGGGTCACCAAGGCCATGCGTGGGCATTTTGCCAAAGCGCAGGTAGAGCCTAAAGCCCGTCTTGCTGAATTTCGTGTTGATGCAGATGCGCTTATTGAAGTCGGTGCACAGCTTTCCGTTAACCACTTTGTTCAGGGCCAGCATGTTGATGTATGTGGCACGTCAAAGGGTAAGGGTTTTGCCGGTGCCATGAAGCGTCATAACTTTAGCGGTCTTCGCGCAACGCATGGTGTGTCGATCTCGCATCGCTCGCTTGGTTCTACTGGCCAGTGTCAGGACCCTGGCAAAGTGTTCAAGGGCAAGAAAATGGCCGGGCACATGGGCTCTGAGCGCGTCACCATCCAAAGCCTGCAGATTGTTGGCCATGATGAAGAACGCGGTCTGGTTCTGGTCAAGGGCGCTGTCCCTGGTTCCAAGACCGGTTGGGTGCTGATTACCGACTCGATCAAAAAGAAGTTGCCTGACGATCTGCCGTTCCCGGCGGCTCTGGTTGCCTCTGTTGAGCCAGAAGCTGAAGAAGTTGTGGAAGAAGTCGTCGAAGCCGTTGCAGAAGAAGCTCCTGTTGAAGCAGAAGTCGCTCCTGAAGCTGTTGAAGAAGAAACGCAGGATGATGCAGCCGCAGAATCCGCTGAAGACACTAAGAAGGACGAATAGCCATGAAGGCCGACGTCGTAACAATAGAAGCTGGATCGGCTGGGTCGGTAGACCTTGACGAAGGCATCTTCGGACTAAAGCCGCGGGCAGATCTGCTGCAGCGTGCTGTTCGTTGGCAGCTGGCCAATCGCCAGTCTGGCACGCACAAGGCCCAAGGTCGCAGCGAAGTCAACGGTTCCACCAGAAAGATCGTCAATCAAAAGGGCTCTGGTGGTGCACGTCATGGTAACCGCAAGGCACCTCAGTTCCGCGGTGGTGGCAAGGCCTTTGGTCCTGTCGTCCGCAGTCATGGTCATGACCTGCCCAAGAAGGTTCGCAAGTTGGCGTTGAAGACTGCTTTGTCGACCAAACAGGCTGAAGGCAAGCTGATTGTTCTGGATGAAGCCAAGATGGCGTCATCCAAGACACGCGCTCTAGCCGACAATCTGGCAAAATTGGGTCTGTCTAACGCGCTGATCATCGATGGTGTTGAAGTGGACGATAATTTCGCCCGGGCCGCTGCCAACATCCCAAATATTGATGTGCTGCCGTTCATGGGTGCCAACGTTTATGACATTTTGCGCCGTGACATTTTGGTCCTGACCAAGTCCGGCCTGGAACGTCTAGAGGAGCGCTTGAAATGAGCAGTAAATCAGCGAAAGCCGAACATTTTGATACGCTGCTGCGCCCTGTCGTGACTGAAAAGTCCACCCTGGGTTCCGAGCACAATCAAGTGACATTTCAGGTTCGCATTGATGCGACCAAGCCACAGATCAAAGCAGCTATCGAAGGTGTCTTTGGTGTGAAGGTAAAGGCTGTGAACACGCTGCGCCAGCAGGGCAAGCTGAAACGCTTCCGCGGCAAGCTTGGCAAACGGCCAGATTATAAAAAGGCGATTGTGACCCTCGTTGAAGGCGAAACAATCGACATTACGACGGGAGTCTAAGGGAAATGGCGTTAAAAACATTCAATCCGACCACTCCCGGTCAACGCGGACTTGTTCTCGTTGACCGCTCGGGTCTTTGGAAAGGCAAGCCTGTCAAAAAGCTGACAGAGGGTCTGACCAAGCACGGTGGGCGTAACAATTCGGGTCGTATCACGGCACGTCGTCGTGGTGGTGGCCACAAGCGGGCCTATCGTCTGATTGACTTCAAGCGGAACAGGTTTGATATGGTCGCCACGGTTGAGCGCCTGGAATACGATCCCAATCGGTCAGCATTTATTGCCCTGATCAATTATGAGGATGGTGAGCAAGCATACATTATTGCGCCACAACGATTGCAGGCTGGCGACAAGGTCGTCTCTGGCGATCAGGTTGATGTAAAGCCGGGCAATGCCATGCCTTTGGCCAACATGCCTGTCGGCACCATTGTTCATAATGTCGAGATGAAGCCAGGCAAGGGTGGCCAGATTGCGCGCGCAGCTGGCACGTATGTCCAGTATGTGGGCCGCGATGGTGACTATGCCGTTTTGCGCCTGTCATCAGGTGAGCAACGCATCGTTCGGTCTGCTTGTATGGCGACTGTCGGGGCAGTTTCTAACCCAGACAACAAGAACATTAAGCTCGGTAAAGCTGGCCGTAAGCGCTGGTTGGGCAAACGCCCTGCAGTTCGCGGCGTGGCTATGAACCCGGTTGATCATCCACATGGTGGTGGTGAAGGCCGTACTTCTGGTGGTCGTCATCCAGTTACCCCATGGGGCAAGCCAACAAAGGGCAAACGTACTCGGTCTAACAAGTCGACCGACAAGTTCATCGTTCGCTCGCGTCACACACGCAAGAAGCGTTAAAGGAGAAGATACGTGGCTCGTTCAGTATCTAAAGGCCCGTTTATCGACGGCTATTTGTTGAAGAAGGTTGCAGCTGTCCGTGAAAGCGGTCGTAATGAAACCATCCGTACATGGTCTCGTCGTTCAACAGTTCTGCCGCAAATGGTTGGATTGAACTTCGCTGTGCACAATGGCCACAAATTTGTGCCCGTTTTCATCAGCGACGAAATGGTCGGCCACAAGCTTGGTGAGTTTGCACCAACGCGGACCTATTACGGTCATGGCGCCGACAAGAAGGCGAGGAGAGGTTAATCATGGGTCAGACTTCAAATGCACCCCGAATTGCCGAAAACGAAGCGCGCGCAGTTATTCGCTCGCTTCGTACCAGCCCACAGAAATTGAACCTGGTTGCCCAGTCTATCCGCGGCAAAAAGGTTGGCGAGGCGCTGAACGTGCTGACGTTCTCCAAGCGTCGGATCGCACAGCACGTTAAAAAACTGCTGGAAAGTGCGATTGCCAATGCTGAAAACAACCACCAATTGGATGTTGACCAGCTGATTGTTGCTGAAGCCACTGTTGGTAAGGCACTGGTACTGAAGCGTTTCCGCCCTCGGGCACGGGGTCGTACCGGCAAAATCCTGAAACCGTTCAGCCGTATGACAATTGTCGTCCGCGAGATCGCTGAGGAGACGGCATAATGGGGCAAAAAGTTAATCCAATCAGTCTGCGCCTGGGCATCAATCGCACTTGGGATTCCCGCTGGTACGCCAACGAAAAAGATTATGCAGGGTTGCTGCATGAAGACATCAAGATCCGTGAATTCCTGGAGAAGAAGCTTTCTCAGGCAGGTATTTCCAAGATCGTGATCGAGCGCCCTGCCAAGAAGGCACGGGTGACCATTCATTCAGCACGTCCCGGCATCATTATCGGCAAGAAGGGTGCAGACATCGACAAGCTGCGCCAGGAAATTTCCAAGATGACCGCGAGTGAGGTTCACCTCAATATCGTTGAAATCCGGAAGCCAGAAATTGATGCCAAGTTGATTGCTGAAAACATTGCGCAGCAGCTGGAACGCCGAGTGGCTTTCCGCCGCGCCATGAAGCGGTCTGTTCAGTCTGCCATGCGTCTGGGTGCCCAGGGTATTCGGATCAATTGTGCTGGCCGCCTTGGCGGCGCTGAAATTGCGCGGACAGAATGGTACCGCGAAGGCCGGGTGCCATTGCACACAATGCGGGCAGACATCGACTACGGTGTCGCCGAAGCCCTGACGGCTTATGGTATTTGCGGCATCAAAGTATGGGTGTTCAAGGGCGAAATCATGGAGCACGACCCAATGGCTTCTGAACGTCGTGCGCTTGAAGCCCAGCAACAAGGTGGTGGTGGTGGCGGTCGTTCCGGCAACCGGCGCGGCTAAAGCAACCAAAGCTTAAACGACACACGCCAAGTAAGGGCAGATAGACGATGTTACAGCCAAAGAAGACAAAATTCCGAAAGGCCTTTAAAGGCCGCATCCATGGCAATGCCAAGGGTGGCACAACGCTGAACTTTGGGGCCTATGGCCTGAAGGCTATGCAGCCTGGTCGCATAACAGCGCGCCAGATCGAAGCTGCGCGTCGTGCCATGACCCGTCACATGAAGCGTGCTGGTCGTGTCTGGATCCGGATTTTTCCAGATGTGCCCGTCAGTAAAAAGCCGACGGAAGTTCGTATGGGTAAAGGTAAGGGTTCGCCAGAATTTTGGGTTGCCCGGGTCAAGCCTGGCCGGATCATGTTCGAAATTGACGGTGTTTCACCGACAATTGCCAAAGAAGCATTCGATCGTGCCGCAGCCAAGCTGCCCATTGGTACACGCGTCATTATGCGCCCTGGCGAACAATAGGGCTGAAGGAACGGATCATGAAGATCAGTGAAGTAAGAGATTTGTCAGCCGACCAGCTAAGTGAAAAGCTGACAGAATTGAAACGCGAGCAGTTCAACCTGCGGGTTCAGCAGGCGACGGGACAGCTTGAAAACACGACACAGCGGCGTGCGGTACGTCGGGACATCGCCAAAGTATCGACTGTCTTGAACGAACAAACCCCGGCTCAGGCCTAAGGCAAGGAATAGAAAATGCCGAAACGTATTTTGCAAGGCGTTGTTGTTAGTAACGCCAGTGAAAAGACCGCAGTAGTTCGTATCGAACGCCGCGTAGCGCATCCCATGTATGGCAAAGTTGTGCGCCTGTCTAAAAAGTATCACGCCCATGACGAAGACAATGCATGTCAGGTGGGCGAGGTTGTTCGTATCGAAGAATGTTCCCCCATTTCGCGTAAGAAGCGTTGGCGGGTCATTGGTTCGGAAGCATAAGGCCACTTGTGGTTAGCGCTGGGTAAAACCAGCACATAGGAAGATAAGGACAGTTTGTATGATCCAGATGCAGACAAATTTGAGTGTAGCGGACAATTCGGGTGCCCGACGGGTCCAGTGCATCAAGGTGCTTGGTGGCTCTAAGCGAAAGACTGCTGGTGTCGGCGACACGATTGTTGTGAGCATAAAAGAAGCCATTCCTCGCGGTAAAGTGAAGAAGGGTGACGTGCACAAGGCGGTTATTGTTCGCACACGCAAGGAAATTCATCGCAAAGACGGTTCCAGCATCCGGTTTGATACCAATGCTGCGGTTCTGATCAATGCGCAGGGCGAACCTATCGGCACCCGTATTTTTGGCCCGGTAACCCGCGAGCTGCGCAGCATGAACCACATGAAGATCGTCTCGCTTGCACCGGAGGTGCTGTAATGGCTGCGAAGATCAAAAAAGGTGACCAGGTCATTGTGACCAAAGGTCGCGACAAGGGCAAAAAGGGTGAAGTCACCCGCGTTCTGCCCGATGAAGGCAAGGCCATTGTCCAGGGTGTCAATGTTGTGCAGCGTCACCGCCGCCCAACACAGACAGATCCAGGCGGTATCGTGCCATTGGAAAAGCCGATTCAGATCGCAAACATTGCTTTGGTAGACCCAAAGTCTGGTGAAGCGACCCGTGTCGGGTTCAAAATTCAGGATGACGGTACGAAGGTACGTGTCGCCAAGAAGTCAGGAGAGGTTATCGATGGCTGAGCAACAAGCCAAAGCCCGCCTGCAAGAGCAGTATGAAAGCGAACTTCGTTCCAGCGTTATGGAACAGTTTGGCCTCACGAATGCTTTTGCTGCCCCCAAATTGGACAAGATTGTTCTGAACATGGGCGTCGGCGAAGGTGTTTCGGATAGCAAGAAGGTGACGTCGGCAGTTGAAGACCTGACCAAGATTGCTGGCCAACAGCCAGTGGTCACGCGTGCCAAGAAATCGATCGCAACGTTCAAGTTGCGTGAAGGCATGCCGGTTGGCTGCAAGGTGACCTTGCGCGGCAGACGCATGTATGAATTCCTGGACCGTCTGGTGACCATCGCGTTGCCACGTGTCCGAGATTTCCGCGGTTTATCCGAGCAAAGTTTCGATGGGCACGGCAACTACTCGTTGGGTATCAAAGAGCAGATCGTTTTCCCTGAGATTGAATATGACAAAGTTGACGAAGTCCGAGGTCTCGACATCGTCATCTGTACAACAGCGGAGACAGACGAACAGGCGAAAGCTCTGTTGGCTGGCTTCAAGATGCCTTTTTCCAGCTAAGGTAATCGACTAACGAGTCTGAGGAGGACTTGATCGTGGCAAAGAAAAGCGCCATCGCTAAAAATAAGAGACGGGAAAAACTGGTTGCAAAATATGCAGCCAAGCGTGCCAAGCTTAAAGAAATGGCAAATGACCCCAGTCTCCCAACGGATGAACAGTTCCGTGCACGGCTGAAACTAGCCGAATTGCCTCGGAATTCCGCGCCTACGCGCGTCCGTAATAGATGTGAGCTGACGGGTCGTCCCCGTGGGTTCTATCGCAAGTTCAAGCTTTCCCGCATTGCGTTGAGAGACTTGGGTTCCAAAGGCCAGATCCCTGGTCTTGTTAAATCGAGTTGGTGAGGAGAGAAGTTCCATGGCAATGACTGATCCACTCGGCGATATGCTGACCCGCATCCGCAATGGGCAGATGCGACGGAAATCGGTTGTCAACGTCCCTGCATCTAATATGCGTGGACGGGTTCTCGACGTGCTCAAGAGCGAAGGGTTTATTCGCGCCTATGAGCGTCAAGAGGATGCAAACAACAAACCAGAATTTGAAGTGCAGCTTAAATACCATGAAGGCGAGCCTGTTATTCGCACAATTGCACGCGTATCAAAGCCTGGTCGTCGCGTTTATTCTTCGGTTAAAGAGCTGCCCCGCGTTTCTAACGGGCTTGGCATTCTGATCGTATCGACACCCAAGGGTGTCATGTCTGACAATGATGCACGTGCCGCCAATGTTGGTGGTGAAGTGCTGTGTTCGGTTCTATAGAGCCGGGAAAGCAGGAGTTACATCATGTCACGCATTGGTAAAAAACCCGTTTCCGTCCCTCAGGGGGTGAGTGTTGACCTGCAAGGCCGTGACCTCAAGGTCAAGGGCCCCAAAGGCGAACTGGAAATGATCTTGGTTGAAGAAGTATTGGCCAAGCTGGAAAACGACGAAATTATTGTCACCCCTCGGGACAATTCCCAACGGTCTCGTTCCATGTGGGGTATGCAGCGGACGCTGATTGAAAATCTGATTGCCGGTGTTGCCGAAGGCTTCTCCCGTGGTCTGGAAATTCAGGGCGTTGGTTACAGAGCCGCAGTTCAGGGCAATACCCTGACCATGCAGCTTGGTTTTTCACATGAAGTGAAAATGGACATTCCTGAAGGGATTGAGGTTAAATGCCCCACCCAGACGGAGATTAATGTGTCCGGTAACAGCAAGCAGCGCGTTGGTCAGTTTGCTGCCGAAATTCGCGAATGGCGCAAGCCAGAGCCCTACAAAGGCAAGGGCATTCGTTACAAGGGTGAATACGTGTTCCGCAAGGAAGGCAAGAAGAAGTAGGCCTGTAGGTTCAGGTAAGAGACAGAGGAAATTATGGATAAGCGTCAAAAGCTATTCGAAAAACGGCGGCAGCGGGTTCGCATTAAATTGCGGGCAATCTCGTCCAAGGATCGTCCAAGACTGTCGGTTCACCGTACGGGCCAGCATATCTATGCGCAGCTCATCGATGACACCAAAGGGGCAACGCTGGCATCAGCGTCTTCGATTGATACCGAACTGAAGGGCAGCCTGAAGTCTGGCAGCAATGTCGAAGCCGCAGCCAAAGTCGGTGAATTGATTGCTAAGCGTGCAACTGATGCAGGCATCAAAGAAGTCGTATTTGACCGGGGTGGTTTCATCTATCACGGTCGGGTCAAAGCATTGGCAGAAGCAGCACGAGAAGGCGGCCTGTCTTTCTAAGGCAGCTGGCAAGGATTAGAAAATGGCAAGACAAGAACGAAATCAGCGCAATGATCGCGGCGAACGCGGGGACAATGAATTTGTCGACCGCCTCGTACACATCAATCGTGTGGCAAAAGTTGTAAAAGGTGGCCGTCGTTTTGGCTTCGCAGCTCTGGTGATTGTTGGCGACCAAAAGGGTCGCGCTGGCTTTGGCAAGGGTAAAGCTCGTGAAGTGCCTGAGGCAATTCGCAAGGCAACTGAAGCTGCCAAGAACAATATGATCCGCGTTCCCCTGCGGGAAGGCCGGACATTGCATCACGATGGCAAAGGTCGTCACGGTGCAGGCAAGGTTATCGTACGGTCGGCACCTCCGGGCACCGGCATCATCGCTGGTGGGCCCATGCGCGCTGTTTTCGAAGCCCTGGGCATCCAGGACGTTGTGGCCAAGTCCAACGGTTCGTCAAATGCCTACAACATGGTTCGGGCAACATTCGATGCGCTGTCACAACAGGCTTCACCGCGCATGGTTGCAAACCGCCGTGGCAAAAAGGTGAGCGATATTTTGGGTCGCCGTCCTGCACAAGAAGGCGAAATCGTCGAGGCGTAACCATCATCCAATCTGGTCGCAAGATCTGGTAGGGGCGAAGGCACTAAGGAAAGAAGATAATCATGGCCAAGAAAAAAATGTTGAAAGTCACCCAGACCGGCAGCCCAATTCGCCGTCCAGCTGACCAACGCGCCACGCTGATCGGCCTCGGTCTGAACAAAATGCATCGCACCAAGGTGCTTGAAGATACGCCTTCTGTACGGGGCATGATCAACAAGGTCAGCCACATGGTCAGTGTCGAAGAAATCGACGCGTAACCGATTGCTGGACCAGGGAATAATAAGATGAAGCTGAACGAAATTCGCAATAAGCGCGCTGCAACAAGCGCACCGATCCGTGCCGGTCGTGGCATTGGCTCGGGCAAGGGCAAGACCGCTGGCCGGGGTGTCAAAGGTCAAAAGTCGCGCTCTGGTGTTGCCATCAAGGGATTTGAAGGCGGGCAGATGCCTATCCACATGCGGCTGCCAAAGCGGGGATTCAATAATATCTTCCGCAAGCGCTATGCCCAAGTGAACACCGGCCGCCTGCAGGTTGCCATCGATGCCGGCAAAATTGATGCGGGTGCAACAATTGACGGTGAAGCTCTTGTCGTTGCTGGTGTTATTACCCATCTGCGTGATGGTGTCCGGCTGCTGGGCAAGGGGGACTTGTCTGCAAAGGTAACGCTGAAGGTTGCTGGCGCATCAAAAGGTGCTGTCGCCATCGTTGAAAGAGCTGGTGGATCTATAGAGGTCACAAAACCGGCTGTCTCAACCGACGCATAAAAGATTTTAGGGATACGGGATTAGATAATGGCTTCAGCAGCGGAACAATTAGCGCAGAATTTTAACTTTGGCTCGTTTGCCAAGGCAAAGGAACTGCGCCAACGGTTGCTTTTTGCCCTGGTGGCCCTGATTGTCTATCGCGTTGGTACCTACATTCCGCTGCCGGGCATAGACCCCATTGAAATGCAGATCCTCTTTGAGCAGCAGTCTCAGGGTGTTCTGGGTATATTCAATGTGTTCTCCGGTGGTTCTATCGAGCGTATGGCGATTTTTGCGCTTGGTATCATGCCTTATATTTCGTCCTCGATTATCGTTCAGTTGATGACGAGTGTTTCGCCCAGGCTGGCGGAACTCAAGAAGGACGGAGAAGCCGGCCGCAAAAAGATCAATCAATACACGCGCTACGGTACGGTGCTGCTGACGGTTGTTCAGGGCTATGGTGTGGCAGTTGTGCTGGGCCAGACTAGTGTTGTGGTCAATCCTGGTGGGTTCTTTGTCGCGACGACGATTATTACCCTGTTGGGTGGCACCATGTTCCTGATGTGGCTTGGTGAACAAATTACGGCGCGCGGCGTGGGCAACGGTATTTCGCTGATCATCTTCGCCGGTATTGTCGCTGAACTGCCAAACGCACTGGGTCAGTTGTTTTCTATGAGCTATGATCAGGGTCAGTTTTCTGCCCTTGAGTTGCTGGCCCTGCTGTTGCTTGTTGCTGGTACAATCATCTTTATTGTTTTTGTCGAACGGTCACAACGTCGTCTGTTGGTCCAGTACCCCAAGCGCCAGACCCAGAATGGTGTCTCGCAGGGCGATACGTCCCATCTGCCACTGAAGCTTAATACAGCCGGTGTTATTCCGCCTATCTTTGCGTCTTCATTGTTGTTGATGCCTGTCACTGTGGCTCAGTTCTCAGCGACTGGTGGTGGCGAGTGGATGACGACCGTCACGTCCCTGTTGGGTCGCGGCCAGCCTTTGTTCATTCTGTTCTATGCTGCGCTGATCATCTTTTTCTGCTTCTTCTATACGGCCATTGTGTTTAACCCACGGGATACGGCTGACAATCTGAAGAAGTATGGCGGCTTTTTGCCAGGTATTCGTCCAGGCGAACGGACAGCCGAGCACATCGATTATGTGCTGACCCGCATCACGGTTGCGGGCGCTGGCTATCTTACCCTGGTCTGTCTGATCCCAGAAATGTTGATGTCAAACTATGCCGTGCCATTCTATTTTGGTGGTACGTCGCTGCTGATCGTCGTGAACGTGACCATGGATACGGTAACCCAGGTGCAATCGCATCTGCTGGCCCACCAGTATGAAGGCCTGATCAAGAAGGCGCGACTGCGTGGGGGGCGCCGTAGATGAACATCATTCTTTTGGGCCCACCGGGTGCTGGCAAAGGCACCCAGGCCAAAATGATTGAAGAAAAGTTTGGTCTTGTACAATTGTCGACCGGCGACATGCTGCGGGCAGCCGTGGCGGAAGGCACCGAAATTGGCAAGAAAGCCAAAGGCATCATGGAACGTGGTGATTTGGTGCCGGACGACATTGTAGTCTCGATCATTGCGGACCGCATTGATGAAGACGATTGCCAGGATGGCTTTGTCCTGGACGGTTTTCCGCGCAACGCAGCCCAGGCACAAGCCCTGGATGTGATGCTGGCGGAAAAAGGGATTGGCCTGCAGCACGTCATCGAAATGAAAGTCGATGCGGATGTGTTGGTCGAGCGAATTACGGGTCGGTATACCTGCGGTTCGTGCGGCGCTGGCTATCACGATATATACAAACCCGTCGCCAAAGACGGCGTGTGTGACAATTGTGGGTCGGAAGACCTGAAGCGGCGTCCAGACGATACTGCCGAGACCGTTCGGTCCCGGTTGGAAGTCTATAGCCGCGAGACGGAACCGCTATTGCCTTACTACGGTGAAAAGGCAATTTTGCGGCAAGTGGACGGGATGGCAGCAATGGATGCTGTTGCCCAAAGTATTAATTCGATCTTGGCTGCATAAGCCAAGTAGTTGAGGTTGACTGGAACCCAAGGGTTTCTATAATCGCGCGTCCCGCGAATCAGGTGGAAAAGCCTGAAAATATCGTGGAACGATGCGAATGAACGCAAGGAGAGACAAGTGGCCCGTATTGCAGGCGTAAATATTCCCACCAACAAGCGTGTGGAAATTGCTCTGACCTATATCCACGGTATTGGTAGCACCTCTGCCAAGGGTATTTGTGGCAAGTTAAACATTCCGACTGAACGTCGGGTGGCCGAATTGACGGATTCTGAAGTGATTCAGATCCGTGAAACTATCGACGCAGACTTCATGGTCGAAGGTGACTTGCGTCGTGATACAGCCATGAACATCAAACGACTGATGGATTTGGGTTGTTATCGTGGCCTGCGTCATCGTCGTGGCTTGCCGGTTCGCGGGCAGCGCACCAGCACGAACGCCCGGACCCGCAAGGGCAAGGCCAAGCCTATCGCCGGTCGGAAGAAATAAGAGAGAGAGCTGAGGACAGAATTATGGCATCAGATACAGGCCGGGTACGGCGTCGCGAGCGGAAAAATATTACGTCGGGTGTTGCCCACGTTAACGCGACTTTCAACAACACCATGATCACCATTACCGATCATCAGGGTAATGCAATTGCTTGGTCGTCAGCAGGCGCACAGGGTTTTAAGGGTTCTCGCAAATCCACACCTTATGCAGCACAGCTGGCCGCCGAAGACGCCGGTCGCAAGGCGGCTGAACATGGCATGAAGACATTGGAAGTCCAAGTTTGTGGCCCCGGTTCGGGTCGTGAGTCTGCATTGCGTGCATTGCAGTCCGTTGGGTTTACGATCACATCCATCCGTGATGTGACACCTATCCCACACAATGGCTGTCGCCCACCAAAGCGTCGCCGCGTTTAATTTACTGTTTCGCGCCTGACGAGGCGCAGCAGAACCACCCGCGCATGGTCATGCGGACCATGCAACGGCAAGACACTGTTAAAGGGGTCGAATTGTGATTCAAAAGAACTGGCAAGAACTGATCAGGCCTGCTGTGCTTGAAGTAAAGCCAAGCGAAGACGAAAACCGTTTCGCCAGCATCGTTGCTGAACCATTAGAGCGCGGCTATGGCCAGACCCTGGGCAATGCCCTGCGTCGCATTTTGCTGTCTTCGCTGCAGGGTACTGCGGTGACGGCATTGCATATTGATGGCGTGCTGCACGAATTCTCGTCAATTCCCGGCGTTCGTGAAGATGTGACTGATATTGTCCTCAATATCAAATCACTCGCACTGGATTTGCAGGGCGAAGGCCCGCGCCGTCTGGCGCTGAAGAAATCTGGCAAGGGACCTGTGACCGCGGGTGACATCGAAAAAGTCGCCGACATCCGCATCCTGAACCCCGATCTCGTGATCTGTCACCTGGATGAAGGTGCGGAAATCAACATGGAAATGACGGTTGAAACCGGCAAGGGCTATGTCCCTGCCGATCGTAACCGCCCCGCTGATGGGCCGATTGGCCTGGTGCCCGTTGACGCGCTGTATAGCCCCGTCAAGCAGGTGGCTTACAAGGTTGAAAACACGCGTGAAGGCCAGGTACTGGATTATGACAAGCTGAGCATGGAACTGGAAACAGATGGTTCTATCTCGCCAGAAGACGCCATTGCATTTGCAGCGCGTATTCTGCAAGACCAGCTGCAACTCTTTATCAACTTCGAAGAGCCTCGCGAAGATCTGCGCCGCGAAGAAGAAAAAGAACCCGAATTCAATCGCAACCTTCTGCGCAAGGTCGACGAACTGGAACTGTCAGTCCGTTCTGCCAATTGCCTGAAGAACGACAACATCGTTTATATTGGCGACCTGATCCAAAAGACCGAAGCAGAAATGCTGCGGACGCCGAATTTTGGTCGTAAGTCCCTGAACGAAATCAAAGAAGTTCTTGGTACGATGGGCCTGAAATTGGGTATGGAAGTACCTGAATGGCCACCAGAAAACATCGAAGAAATGGCCAAGAAACTTGAAAACGAATACTAAAGCCCTGAACACGGAGCCAGACCATGCGTCATAGAATGGCAGGACGAAAACTAAACCGCGTATCATCGCACCGCAAGGCGATGCTGCAGAATATGGCTGTCGCGCTGTTGAAGCACGAACAGATCAAGACAACTTTACCCAAAGCCAAGGAATTGCGTCGCTTTGTGGAAAAGATCATCACATTGGGCAAGCGTGGCACATTGCATGCACGCCGTCAGGCCGCAGGCAAGCTGCCTGAAACTGCGATCCTTGAAAAGTTGTTCTCGACGATTGCAGAACGCTATAAAGATCGTGCTGGTGGTTACACCCGCATCCTGAAGGCTGGCTATCGTTATGGCGATGCTGCCCCTATGGCGGTGATTGAACTTGTAGACCGCGACCTCGATGCCAAGGGCACCGATTCCGGCCCAACCTTGTTCGATGACGACGATGTTGCGGAAGATGAAGCTGCATAAATTGCAGTGACAATCTGACCTGGAATTCAGGGCGGCTTAGGCCGCCCTTTTTCTTTGGGAAAACCGATGCTTTGCATTTACGCCATTCGCTGCTTACATAGAACAACGAATACAACAGTCCCAGAAAACAGGTGATCCAGACGAGATGAACAGACTATCAGCATTGGTAATCGCAGGGTTCATTGCCCTTGGTCCGGCCCAGGCGGCGGTGGAAAAAATCGTACCAGACCAACAGACTATGGTCGAATTTTCCTACGCGCCGCTGATCAAGAAAGTGGCACCTGCTGTCGTGAATATCTATACAAAGCGGATAATTCGCCAGTCGCGGCAATCGCCCTTTTCCGGATCGATTTTCGAGCAGTTCTTTGGCGATCGTTTTTCCTTTGGGTCGCCGGAAGAACGCGTACAAAGCGCGCTGGGGTCGGGCGTGATCGTTGGAGCTGATGGTGTTGTCGTCACCAATCGACATGTCATTGCCGGTGCCGACGAAATCATCGTTGCGCTGTCTGATCGGCGGCAATTCAAGGCCGAGGTAATCTTGGAAGACGAACGGTCAGACCTTGCGGTATTGCGTATCGATACCAAAGGCGAACTGCTGCCGACGCTGGCTTTTCGCGATTCCGACAGTGTCGAAGTTGGCGACATTGTATTTGCCATTGGTAACCCGTTCGGCGTCGGCCAGACGGTGACCAGCGGTATTGTGTCGGGAGTGGCCGTATCGGATATCGGTGTCAGCTACTACGAGTCCTTCATCCAGACTGATGCAGCCATTAATCCGGGTAACTCTGGTGGCGCGTTGGTCGGTTTAGACGGTACCTTGTTTGGTATCAACACAGTTATCCTGTCGCGGTCTGGCGGGTCGCATGGGGTTGGATTTGCCATCCCATCCAATTTGGTTGCCCGTGTTGTCGAAAGCGCTCTGACCGACGGCAAAATCATCCGTCCCTGGTTTGGTGCGTCGGGCCAAACCGTGACCAGCGACATTGCCGAAAGCCTGGGGCTGGATCGCCCACGGGGCGTTATGCTGAATGCAGTCCACGATAAAGGTCCAGCAGACCGGGCGGGGCTAGAGGTCGGTGATGTGATCTTAACCTTGATGGGCCGCGACATAACGGACCCCAAGGCGCTGGCGAGCCGATTGGCGGCTCAACCTGTTGGTGGCAACGCAGAAGTTGTGGTCTTGCGGGGTGACGATCAGATGACGATGCAGGTACCGCTTGAAGCCGCGCCTGAGGACCCACCTGCCAATGAAACCACCTTGGATGCAGCTCATCCCCTGGGTGGGGCCACCATCGCAAACCTGTCACCGGCCCTGGCCGAAGAGCTGCAGCTGCCGACCATGACCAAGGGTGTCATCGTCAAGGACATTGTCCGTGGCAGTAAAGCGCACCGGTTCCGCTTGCGGCCTGGTGATATCATCGCCAAGGTCAACGATAGGAACTTGGGTTCTGTCGCCGAGATGGACGCCTATTGGGGGTCCTATGATGACGAAATCCGCGTGACGATCATGCGCGGCGGTCGGACATTATCAGCGCGCATTCAGTAATAGGAGTGGCCAGGCCTGATGAGTGATCTATTCGAAAGCGCCGGGCTTGATGAAGGTACGCCAAGGCCTTTGGCAGACCGGTTGCGGCCTGCCGAGCTGGCCCAGGTTGTTGGCCAGGACCATCTGATCGGGCCCGACGGTCCGATGGGACGGATGATCGCCGCTGGGCGCATGGCATCAATTATCCTGTGGGGCCCACCAGGCAGTGGCAAAACGACAATAGCCCGGCTGCTGGCCGATCAGGTTGATCTGTATTTTGAGCAAATATCTGCCGTGTTTTCTGGCGTGGCAGATCTGCGAAAAGTGTTTGACGCTGCCAAGTTGAGACGGCGCAACGGGCAGGGGACGCTGTTGTTTGTCGATGAAATTCATCGGTTTAACCGCAGCCAGCAAGACGCGTTTCTGCCGTTCGTCGAAGATGGCACCGTTGTGCTGGTCGGTGCCACGACCGAAAACCCGTCCTTCGAGTTGAATGCAGCCCTGTTATCACGGGCCCAGGTGATGGTTCTGAACCGTCTTGATGATGCTGCATTGGAAACATTATTGGATCGCGCAGAATCTGACATGTCGGACAAATTACCGCTGGACGATGGCGCAAGGGCTGCCCTCAAGGCCATGGCAGACGGCGATGGCCGGTTTCTGTTGAACATGGTTGAAGACATCTTTGCCTTTAGTGACGGGCAGGAACTCGACGCCGCCGCCCTGGCCCAATTGGTGCAGAAGCGCGCGCCCATCTACGACAAGGCACAGGAAGGGCATTACAACCTTATCAGTGCCCTGCACAAAAGCCTGCGCGGCTCGGATGTTGATGCGGCTCTGTATTGGTTGGCGCGTATGTTGGCTGGGGGCGAAGACCCGCTGTTCATTGTCCGACGTCTGGTGCGTTTTGCGTCCGAGGATATTGGCCTGGCGGATCCCCATGCCCTGGTGCAGGCCTTGGCTGCAAAGGACATGTATGCCTTCCTGGGCTCTCCCGAAGGAGAATTAGGCCTGGCGCAGGCCGTGATTTATCTGGCCACGGCGCCCAAATCGAATGCCGCCTACAAGGCACTTGGGGCGGCCAGCGGTGCCGCCCGACAGACCGGGTCATTGATGCCGCCGGCCCATATTCTGAATGCGCCGACCCGGCTGATGAAAGATCTGGGCTATGGCAAAGGCTATGAATACGACCATGACACCGATGTAGGTTTTTCTGGCCAGAACTATTTCCCGGACGGGATGGATCGCACATCCTTTTACCAACCGGTCGATCGGGGGTTTGAACGGGATGTTAAAAAACGCATGGATTATTGGGCAAAACTGCGCGACCGATCATCCCATGACTGATCCCTTCGCCGATGCTCTTTGATCGATATATTGGCGTCGACTGGTCTGGGGCGAAGGGCCCAAAACTAAAGGGGCTGCAGGTTGCCCTCTGTGACGCGGGTACGGCAGCACCTGTTCTGGTCCGCAATCCTGCAGGTGGCCATTGGACCCGCAACGCATTCGTAAACTGGATGACGGGTCAGCTGGACGGGGATGGGCGAACGCTATGTGGCCTGGATTATTCGTTCTGCTTCCCGTGGTGTGATCTAGAGGACTATTTCCCGGACAACATCGATGACCCAGCGGATTGGTCAGAATTCTGGCAATTGGTCGAAACCGTGTGCAGCCAGGATGGTGGTTTTTTCGGCGGTCAAATGGCGGCAGACTCTCGGTTTGCGCCCTATTTCGCAGTGATAGGGTCCGTGGGCCAACATTACCAACGTCGCCTGCGCGTGACTGAGCAGGCCTGTCAGGCGCAAGGTCTGGGCACGCCTGAATCTGTGTTTAATTTGCGCGGCGCTCGCCAGGTCGGCAAAGGGTCTTTGGCAGGGATGCGCGTGTTGCAGGCGCTGCGCCGCACCAGTGGCGTTGCCATCTGGCCTTTTGATGCGATCTCTCCCCATGGCTCCGCCATTGTAGAGACATTTCCAACAGCTTTTGTCCGGATGGCAGGGCTGGGGCCTGGCAAGATCAGAACCTCACAGGACCTTGGCAAAGTCCTGAGGCACTACAACAGCGACGCACCCGCGCAGGTGCCAGACATCACCGATGATCAGGCCGACGCCCTGGTCAGCGCCGCGGCATTGCGGTGTCTGGCGTCGGACAGCGATTTGTGGCATCCCGCAGGATTATCGGATAGGGTGCGCCGCTATGAAGGTTGGACCTTTGGGGTCCGCTAGTGGCGGCAAGCAGCAGGCAAGTATGGTTTATATGCAGACAGTATTATTTGTCGGCGCCGGTGGGGCAATTGGTGCCATGGGCCGCTTTATGCTGGGCCGCGTGATATTCCAGGCCATGGGGCCGGGCTATCCCTGGGGGACTCTGGCGGCCAATATTATTGGCGCATTGGCCTTGGGGATATTGGCCGAACTTTTTGCCCTGCGTCTATCTGCCCCGCACAATGTGCAGGCGGCTTTGACGGCCGGCGTGCTGGGTGGCTTCACAACTTTTTCGGCCTTTTCACTGGAAACAGCCTTGATGATCGAGCGTAATGAATGGATGGGCGCAGCATCCTATACGGCTATTTCGGTCATTGCTTGTGTCGGCGCTCTGTTC
>Ga0114949_10000425_pt1 | contig 22256 bp, 25 predicted proteins | sample N074metaG_FD_83505 | JGI IMG/M metagenome (GOLD analysis project Ga0114949, IMG submission 83505) | Deep subsurface microbial communities from Kermadec Trench to uncover new lineages of life (NeLLi) - N074 metaG | ecosystem: Environmental > Aquatic > Marine > Ocean trench > Sediment | place...
ATGGTGGAAATCTCCGGAGGATCCAATTGCTCGAAACTACAGCACATATTGGAGCGGGTGAGGTCGCCGGATGCCAGGTCTTAAGAAATCAGTCAATCTTGAGTTTCTGCCTCGTAACCAAACCAGGCTGCCGCTAACTGTTCGTGAATATCACTAAGGTCCAGTTGTACCTGGTCTATAAATGCATGCAGCTTCTGTTCATTTAATAGCTTGATCACGTCACTGTGATTAATCATTCGTTGCGCATGGGTTACGCTTCGCAGCGGCTGGTCAGCGCTTGGCAGGGATTCAAAACAACCGTTAACTTCAGCGAGGCAATGCGATACATTTGATAGGCCGTTAGCGACTTTAGAACGTTCATCCAGAGTATATTTTCGTATTCGCTAATCTCCTGGTGATCGGGATCGATGAGATTCAGGCAACCTACATCCAGGATCCTGGTTGTCATGTCTGCCCTCTCCAGATAGCGACCTATTTTGATAAAATTAAATGCCAGGTCATTGCTCATACTTCCAGCCAGGTAACCTGTTAGTTCCTGGCACTGCGCCATGAGCTCGGACAGGAACCTGTGCCGGCCGTCACGTTTTACGCCAAGGTTGATGTTTTTCTGCAGGTAAAGATGCAGTTCGTTGATCTTTTCCCAGGCCTCGTTCGGCATAATCTCGCGACTGGTTCTCGCATTCTCCCGTGCCATTGAAACTGACTTTCTTATTGAGCAGGATGGATCTTCCAGCAGGAATTTGATGACATTGCGCTCATCCTGATGACTGAAACGGTCCGCAAATTGTCGTTCATAACCCGTGATGCTAATAAGACTTCCCCAGATGTATTTCACCTCGGGTAAATCCAGCATCAGGTTTGTGTTCACACTGATCAGCCTGGCAGTATTCTCTGCCCGCTCTACATAGCGGCCAAACCAGTACATTCTTTCTGCTACCCGGGAGAGCATCCTTACCTCACACTCTGTTTGTCTTCGATTATACAGGTATCCTTGCTTCCACCTCCCTGGGATGAATTTACGCTAAGCGATCCTTTCACCAGCGCGACGCGCGTTAGGCCGCCTGCAGTGACGTAAGAACGATCGCTTTGCAGGATGAAGGGGCGAAGATCAACGTGCCTCGGTTCAATGGTATCTTCACACAGGGTTGGCACGGTCGATAAATTAATGATGGGCTGGGCAATATAGTTTCTCGGGTTGGCTTTAATTAACCGCTTCATTTCTGCGGTTCGGCGCCTGGTCTCTGTCGGTCCAATGTACAGCCCATATCCACCGGATTCGTTGGCTGGTTTTACAACCAGGTTTTCAATGTTCTGCAGTACATGTTGACGATGCACTTTATCCGCACACATGAAGCTCGGTACATTGGGTAATATTGGCTCTTCGCCAAGGTAGTAACGGATCATATCCGGTACATAGGTGTATACGACCTTGTCGTCCGCGACACCCGCACCAGGGGCATTGGTGAAATTGAACTCAAGGTATCGAAGAGATGGGTGGGATAGTCATCCATCGGCAGGATGTTGTAGTCCTCGAAGAGTTCGGGCAGCACACGTTTGCTGATGTTGCGGTTCTCCAGCATATAAGACACACCCGAGGGAACGCGTAAATTGTCTTCCAGGACATACATGGTTCCATCGGTATCACGAATCAGGTCGGTGCCACAGATATGGGCCCAGACGCCGAATTGCGGAGTCACGCCGATACATTCCTTGCAGAAATCTTTTGAAGTGGCAAGAATTTCTCGAGGTATCACCTTGTCCTTGATGATCTTTTCGTCGTTGTAAAGGTCCGTGATGAAATGGTTTAAAGCGGCCAGGCGTTGTTTTAGACCGATTTCTATTTTTTGCCACTCGCTATTTAAAATAGTTCGCGGGATGATATCGAATGGCCACTCCCTGTCGATGTTTTCCCCTTCACTATAAACTGTGAAGGTAATGCCCATGGTCCTGATGGCGAGTTCAGCATCATGGCGGCGTTCATTCATCTCTTTGAGAGAACTTCTTCTCAGGAATTTTGCCAGATCACCCAGGCCGGATCTAGCCCGATTTTTCTGCGTTAAGAGTTCATCGAAAATCTGGGGACTGGTTTTATAATTTTTAAGTTCCATCCAATATGCCTTTAATCCCGAGGGCATTGTAACCCGAGTACACTCGCATTAGATCAAGCCGATAGCCAGGCTTTTAGTGCAGCAACTTCAGAACTCGTCTTCCAAAATGCGGTATTTCGTTTCCACCATACCTAAACGAAAGTAAGTTCTTAATGCGCGGTCATTTTCTTTTTCAGCATAGAGCCGGATGCCGCAGACATTTCCCTGCTTTTTAGCAAGATCGCTAACATACTCGTAGAGGCTGCTGAATGCACCATGGTGCCGGTAATCAGGAGAAACATAAACACTCTGAATCCACCAGAATAGACCGTTGCGCCAATCGCTCCACTCGGTCGTTATCCCGAGGCAGCCAACCACATTACTATCAATACAGGCAACAAGGTAAAAACCAAGGGATTTGTCATTGATCATGCTCTCGACGCCCGCGAGGATGGTTTCAGAATCCAGTTGCTTGTTTTCTGTTTCGATCGCCATCTGCTGATTGAATTCAGCGATGGTTTTTGCGTCCTGCGGAACTGCTAGTCGAACTTCTGGCATGGATGGTCTCCTCGATTATGTTTGAATGAAAAAACCATCATATTACGTATTTAAGTGTCGCAGGGTGATCGCTTCTTGTCACCTCGATCTGACCGCGGCAGGACAGAAAATTTTTCGAGGGGCTAAAGCAAGTGCTAGACTAGGCGGCGAGTGAAGGTCATTAGTGAAGGTCATTAGTGAGACACATCACCCTAAACCCGGGAGTGCATATGGAACTGGTTGCCATCGTAACCTTGATCGCGATAGTTGAATTTATTGTATTTGGCATGAAGGTTGGCGCTTCCCGTGAAAAATATGGAGTAAACGCGCCAGCGATGACCGGGCATGAAATGTTTGAACGTCACAATCGCGTCCACTACAACACGCTGGAACAACTCATTATATTTTTACCTGGCCTGTGGCTCTTTGGTTTGTACATAGGATATAGCTGGGCCGCAGGAATTGGCCTGATCTATATCGTCGGTCGAGCAATCTATGCGTTTGCCTATGTTAAAGACCCGGCATCCCGGGGCATCGGCATGTTATTGTCTGTTTTGCCCTGCTGGGTTCTTATCCTGGGTGGATTAGTTGGCGCCGCGTGGCACCTGATGATTGGCTGATGGTCTGAACATCGGTTGAGATCAATTATGTGGATACTATTTTTAGCAGGTATTGGTCCGCCAGATAGCTGACTTGATACTCATCGGATCATGGCACTGAATACTGTGTCGTGATATATATAGCAGCGTTAAATCTATCGGTAAATTCTACCGCTCAATATTGAAACAGGAGGGAAGATGGTTTCTGTTGTATATGAAGCACCTGAGACCGTTCAGGATGCCGTCACCTTGTTGGTTAATGCCGATTTGAAAGCGACAGTAATGGCCGGGGGGACGGATCTCATTATTCAAATGAGAGATCTCGTCACTGAATCCAGGCTGGTTGTCGATCTTAAGAAAATACCTGGAATGATGCAGGCAACAATCACTGAGAAGGGATTGCAGCTGGGTCCATCCATGTGTTGCGCAGAAATCACTAGCCGTGACGATATCAAGGCGCTTTATCCGGGGCTGGTGGAATCTGCTTATCTCATTGGTTCCACGCAGATTCAGGGACGGGCTAGCGTCGGTGGAAATCTATGCAATTCGTCACCCGCTGCAGACACAATTCCTGCACTTTTTGTTACCGGTGCTCAATGCCTCATCATTGGCCCGGATGGCGAACGTACCGTAGCTGTTGAGGATTTTGTCACTGGTGTTGGGCAGAATTGCCTTGGCAAAGGCGAGCTACTTCGCTTAATCACGATCGCAAAACCGGCTGCCAATACGTCCGATGCCTATCTGCGGTTTATCCCGAGAACAGAAATGGATATTGCCGTTGCTGGTGCCGGGGTCAGTGTGACACTTGATGATGAAGGTGTTTGCACGGCTGCCAGGGTCGCCATTGGTGCAGTAGCACCGACCGCATTGCTGGTGCCCGAGGCAGCGGAAGCCTTGATAGGAACAAAACTTGATGAATCAGCGTTACAGGCGGCAGGACAGGCATCGAGCGCTGCTTCCAGCCCCATTACAGACCGCCGCGGTACGGTGGAGTATCGGCGTCATGTAGTGGGTGTGCTGACGAAACGTGCAGCTGCTATCGCGGCCCAGAGAGTGAGAGGTGATAAGGCATGACAAAAACACATGTAACAACGAGTATTAATGGCGAACCCGTTGAGTTCTTGTGTGAACCCGGGGATACATTGTTAAATGTCTTGCGCAATGAACTACAAATGACGGGTACGAAAGAAGGTTGTGGCTCCGGCGACTGTGGTGCTTGTTCTGTCACCGTCGATGGCAGACTGGTCTGTTCCTGCCTTGTTCTCGGCGTTGAGGCCCAGGGCGCTGAGATTGGGACCGTGGAGGGGATAGAAAGCAAGGATAAACTCCATACAATCCAGCAAAAATTTCTGGAGCATGCGGCATTGCAATGCGGGATTTGTACTCCCGGTTTAATTGTCTCGACGAAAGCCTTGCTCGAAGAAAATCCGAATCCTACAGAAGAAGAAGCTCGATACTATCTGGCTGGCAATCTGTGCCGGTGTACTGGATATGACAAAATTATTCGCGCTGTGATGGATTCAGCCGAAGTAATGAGAGGGGAAGCCTGAGATGAGCGAAGCACGAGAATTTAAATACATCGGTCAGCGAACTATTCGACCAGATGGTTATGACAAGGTCACCGGCCGAGCTAACTACGGTGCGGACCTTTCTTTGCCCGGCATGATCTGGGGAAAGATTCTGCGGAGCCCTTATGCTCACGCCAGGATACTGAATATTGATACCAGCAAGGCAGAAGCGCATCCAGACGTGATGGCAGTTGCTACCTACCAGGACTTTCCACATGTATCATCAGAGACATTCCAGGGGGGTGAGGCGCCAACAGATTTACTGGATCTCGCGAAGAATATACTGGCAGATGACAAGGTGCTGTATCACGGCCATGCCATTGCCGCGATAGCAGCGAGAACTGAATCTGCTGCAGAAGCGGCATTATCTTTGATTAAAATTGACTATGAAGTCTTGCCGCCGGTCATGGATGTGGCGGATGCAATGAAACCTGAGTCACCCGTGTTACATGATGATATGTTCACTCAAGGGCTGGAAGAGACTCCGGATACGCCTTCGAATATTGCATCGCGGATGGAACTAAAAAAAGGTGACATTGAAGCGGGTTTTGCGCAAGCCGAGGTAGTGGTTGAGCGGGACTACTACACACCGACGGTACACCAGGGCTATATTGAACCGCATGCGACAACGGTGAGTATTGATGAAGATGGCCAGGCGATGGTCTGGTGTTCCACCCAGGGGCACTTTGATGTACGTGCCAGTACTGCGAAGTTGTTGAATATGGAACTCGGAAAAATAAAAGTTGTTGCTGCTGAAATTGGTGGAGGATTTGGCGGCAAAACAACCGTTTACCTCGAACCCGTAGCCCTGATACTGTCAAAGAAATCTGGCCGCCCGGTGAAGATGATTATGACTCGCGATGAGGTGTTTCGTGCATCCGGTCCAGGTTCCGCAACCCGTAGCAGGGTAAAGATTGGAGCAAAAAAAGACGGCACAATCACCGCGATGCAAGCGAAACTGTGTTTTGAAGCAGGAGGCTTCAAAGGCTCGCCGATGGGCCCAGGATGTATGACTGTTTTTACTCCTTACGATGTAGAAAACATGTACATCGAGGGTTACGACGTGGTTGTTAATAAACCAAAAGTTGCTGCATATAGGGCTCCTGGCGCGCCGCAGGCGGAATTCGCCGCGGAGATGGCCCTTAACGAGCTAGCGGATAAGCTAGGCATTGACCCGATAGAGTTTCGTCTGAAAAATGCAGCCAGGAAAGGAACGCAAACTGTCTATGGGCCAAAACTAAAAGCAGTAGGGCTGGTCGAATGTCTGGAAGCGGCGAAGAATTCGCCACATTACAAAGCAGCCCTGGGTGAAAATCAGGGCCGTGGCCTGGCAGCGGGATTCTGGTTCAATATCGGCGGCCAATCCAGCGTCATCATCAATATGAACCCGGATGGCACCGGTACGATTATTGAGGGATCGCCGGATATTGGTGGTTCCAGGGCCTCCATGCAATTGATGGCTGCGGAAACCCTTGGTATTCCAGCATCAAATTTAAGACCTGTGGTGGCAGACACAGAACACCTTGCCTATAACCAGACCACAGGAGGCAGCCGTACAACTTTCGCGACGGGAATGGCTGTCATTGAAGCTGCCCAGGATGTTGTCAATCAATTAAAAGAGCGAGCTGCCGCCGTCTGGAATGTAACGTCAGAACAGGTGGAGTGGGTAGATGGGGTTGCCATCAATACTGCCGGTGAAGAGAAATTGACTGCGGCAGAGATTTGCAAGGGCGCAGAAAGAACCGGAGGCCAGATATCAGGCACCGCCAACATCAATGCCCGGGGTGCCGGACCCAGTTTTGCCGTCCATATTTGCGATGTTGAAGTGGACAAAGAGACAGGCAAGGTAGACGTTGTAAGGTATACGGCAATTCAGGATGCCGGTAAAGCTATCCACCCCAGCTATGTTGAAGGTCAATACCAGGGTGGCGCCTCCCAGGGGATTGGTTGGGCACTCAACGAGGAATATATTTATAACGAGGATGGCATCATGGAAAATGCCGGATTCCTCGATTACCGGATTCCACTGGCCTCAGATTTACCGATGATAGACACGGTCATTGTCGAGGTGCCAAATCCATTTCATCCTTTTGGCGTTCGTGGTGTGGGTGAAACTGGAATTGTGCCTCCACTTGCGGCGGTTGCAACAGCTGTTAGTAATGCCATTGGTGTACGCATGACGGATTTACCCTGTTCTCCGCCAAGGGTTCTCAAAGCGATTCAGGATGCTGGTTAGCCTCCTGTTTAGCCAATAATTACCATGGCGACGGTCATCTTCTCCAGTGAGCTGCAAAGGTTCACGGGGGAAGAAAAAACCTCTGTTTCTTCGACCAATTACCGGGATCTGCTGGTGGAACTCCTGGCAAGGTATCACCGATTGCCTGAAGATGAGCTCCAGAAAATGGCTGTGGCCATCGATGGTGAAATTATTCACGATCCTTTCCTGGAAACCGTTAAGCCAGACAGTGAAGTCCATTTCTTGTTCAGAATATCCGGTGGTTAGCAGTTGGAGTTAAGTTGAAATTTTTTAAGTGGCTTATTTTTATATTGCTATTGGTGGCGGCATTGCCCTTTATTTACTATTCCGGGTTTGGTTTCTACAAGGGTTATGACGTTGTTAACGCGTGGCGGGTTTTGTTCTCGGGAGGTCCGGAAGGGACCACAATCGATGAGAGCAAAGTGCCGTTACGAAGGCACAAGGTAACCTGGGTAGGAGACATTGAAAATCACAAATTAATCGAAGCCAGCGGTATTGCCCAATCGAGTATCTCTCCAGATATTTTCTTCGCAATTAACGATAGCGGCAATGCACCGGAAATATTTGCCATGGATTCCACGGGCAGGGACCTTGGATTTTGGAGAATTGACGTTGAGGAAAATATTGACTGGGAAGATATCGCTTCGTTTCGATACAAGGGTGAAGCCTATCTTCTGATCGCAGACACAGGTGATAATTTGCGCTGGCGACCTTCGAAAGAACTAATCATTATTCGAGAACCGGATCCAGATGTTCTTGCAATGGATGCAGTTATACCGGTTGAATGGAAAATTGAACTGGAATATTCTGCTGGCTATCGCGACTGTGAAGCGGTCGCAGTTGATGAGAAAAGTGAAACGGTTCTGCTGCTGAGCAAGCTCGTGATTCCCTCTGAAGTATGGCGAGTTCCATTGAAGCCGGGAAGTAAAAAAATCAAGGCGACTCGAATGGCACTATTAAATACCATTCCACAACCTAACGAGCAGGATATGTGGGAGTCAAAAAGATTTGGTGACACCCGCTCCCAGCCAACTGCATTTGACATTCGTGATAACACGGCAGTCGTATTCACCTACAAGGATGCCTACCTCTATAAGCGTGGTTGGCGTGAAAACTGGATTGAAGCCTTCGCTAAGATTCCTGTTCGCATTCCACTGCCGCCAGTCCATCAGCAAGAAGCGGGGCTGATAACAAGGGATAATAAATACCTCTACGTGACGACGGAACGTGAAGACCAGACAGACAGGGCAGGGCTCTACAGGGTGGATCTCTAGCCTGCATTTTCACTTTGGCTATTCCTCCAGGCAGTCCGCAGGAGATATTGATGAGTCATAACCATTTGGGTTTCGCTGCTGCCAGTTCCAGGCATCCCGGCAGATGTCTTCGATGGACTTCTCTGCCTTCCACTTCAGCTCGGTGAGTGCCAGATTCGGATTAGTATAACTTGACGGAATATCACCGGATCTGCGCGGTCCGATCACGTGCGCCAGGACCAATTTATTGGCCTTCTCGAACGCATGAATAATATCCATCACTGAATACCCGATGCCCGTGCCGAGATTGTAAGTCACCAGGCCCGGGTTTTTGTTCAGCTTTTCAATTGCAGCCAGATGCCCTCGAGCAAGATCCACAACGTGGATGTAGTCCCGGATGCAAGTGCCATCCGGCGTTGGGTAATCATTACCAAAAACGATCAGTTCATCACGCTTGCCGACGGCGACCTGGGTGATAAAAGGCAGCAGGTTATTCGGAATGCCCGCGGGGTCTTCGCCAATCTCACCACTCTCGTGTGCTCCGCCCGGGTTGAAGTAACGCAATATTGCGATATTGACCTCTGGATTAGCGCCGGCAAAGTCTTCCAGGATTTTCTCGACCATTAACTTGGTTCGGCCGTAGGGGTTCGCGGCATCGATGACCGGGCTGTTCTCATCAATGGGTACACTTGTCGGTTCGCCGTATACAGTCGCAGATGAACTGAATACCAGGTTTTTTATTCCCGCGACAAGCATTGACTCACAGAGGTTAATTGCTGAGAGTATATTGGTTTTGTAGTAAGCCAGCGGATTGCTCAACGATTCACCCACCGCTTTCAGACCGGCGAAATGGATAACGGCATCGATTTTTTCGGTGTCGAAGATGGGATCCAGGACATGTGTTTCGAGTAAATCTTTCTCGTAAAAGGCGATTTTTTTATTAGTGAGTCGCTCCACTGCCTGTACTGCCTTGAAGGAGCTGTTCGATAGGTTATCGACAATGATCACTTCGTGGCCGGTGTTTAATAACTCTACAGCGGTATGGGTGCCAATGTACCCGGCGCCACCGGTTAGAAGTACTCTCATGGCAGTAGACTCAATTTAGGACTCATGTCAGGAATCTCATATTAGAACTTTCATAGCAGAATATTCGAACCCGGGCTCACCTCACAGACATCTTGAGATAGTCCTCAAGATCATTGAGCGCCTGTTGTGTGTTCAAAACTTTTATCGTGGACATACCCAGGGCCTTTGCAGGCTTCAGGTTGATACCAAGATCATCAAGGAACAGCGCCTCGCCTGGTTCGATATTCATTTCGCGGCAAGCAAGCTTATAAATTTCAGGGTCAGGTTTACGTATTCCAACTTTGCTGGATTCAACCACGACATCGAATAAATCCATGACTGCGTTCATCTGGGCAGCCTTATCAGGATTGCGTGCCATGGATGGCCCTTCGCCGCTTTTCACATTATTGGTGATACAGCCGATCTTTCGAGTGGATTTAATAATTTTCAATGCTTTCACCATCTCTGGCCTCAGATCTCCAGATAGCAGGGCCAGTACCTGTGAGCCTGTGACTTCATGCCCTAATTCGCGAGCTTCAAGGGCGAACTTAAGGTCGAATTCTTCCACGCTGATTTGGCTGCTCTCCAATTGAGCCCAGGCATTGGTTTCTGGATGGGTTGAATTTATTTTGCGGATGAAATTTAACGGCAAGCTGGCGGCTTTCTCGAAGCGATTGAAAGCTTCAAATGGGCTAGTGGTGATAACCCCCCCAAAATCCCACAGTACGGCCTTAATTGTCATCTGTATCCAGCAATCGGTTGTTATTAAAGAAGGGCAACTATACCGAAGCAAACCAGGTTACCCAAGTGGAGGGTAGGAATCCCGGCAAACTAACTCACGTTGATTTCGAATGTAGCAGACTCAGGCCTTGCCAATCCCCGTTGAGAAGAATTGATGGCTTCGATCATCAATTTAACACTCGCCGAGTCAGGGAATTCAGCTTCTACCTCGGATACCGCCGTTTCTAATCTCAACTCGCGCATAAACAAGATTCGAAACGCTTTGCGAATTTCTGCAATTTCTTCGGTGGAATATCCGGCACGTTCCATACCCACCTTGTTTATGACACGCATATGGGCAGGAAATCCTTCAGCAATAGTAAACGGAAGTACATCCTGGATAACCCTGCCCATACCGCCAACCATTGCGGCTTTTCCAACATGGCAGAATTGGTGAATCGCAGACAAACCGCCAATATTGGCGTGGTCACCGATGATGACATGGCCGCCAAGTGTCGCCGCGTGACTCATGACGACACGATTTCCCACGGTGCAGTTATGGGCAACATGCGAATGGGCAAGTAGCGAGCAATCATCGCCGATTTTTGTTTTTGAACCTTCTTCGGTGCCACTGTGAACGCTTGCAAACTCCCGGATGATATTACGATCACCAATTTCAGTATAAGTAATGGTGTTCGGAATGTATTTAAGATCCTGGGATTGAACACCCAGGGTAACGAAAGGATAGATTTCACATTCGGCACCGATTAGCGTATTGGAATCTACGACCACGTGTGATCTTAAGGTGGTATTGCTGCCTATGATTGAATTTTCACCCACGGTACAGAAAGGCCCAATGATACAGTTGTCTCCGATCTCTGCACTGGCATGAACCACAGCATGCTTATCGACATGAGCCATGTTAACTCCTCCATGGATATTCTAATTCCCTTTTTTGACCACCAGCAGTATCACAAAGTTCAATTGACCAGAACTTGTGGTAATAATTATCCAGCGGATTGATAGCAGCGATGTTAGACCCGTGTTATGTGGCAAGGTTCGCTATCTAAAATCAAATTGCTACCGCTTGGCGTAGTCAACCGTGTACCAGGTCTCAGGTTTGATGCTGACGACGATACTACCTTCACCGTCTCCGGAGCTGTCAGCGTATGCCTGGCCCTGTTCCTCACCGAGATATCGGATGGCCATTGACAACAATTGCTCGGCTGTGGATTCACCCATAGAGAAGGGCCCTTCAATAGAAACATACTGGTAAGGGGCAACTTCCGTTTGTACGCACAGGCTTATCCGATCAGTCTTTGCCAGAAGTTTGCCTTTAATTGAAGTGTTTTGGGTGATCATCCAGAGTTCACCACCCGGTTTGTAGTCATACCAGATAGGAACAGTTAGCGGTCCTTTGCCTTGCCTTTGTATGCCAACTATCCCTACATGAAGACCTGCTAAGAATTCTTCCCTTTGATCTTTAGACATTGCTAACGACATAACTATATCTCCTGGAATTTGCACAGCGACCTGGGCTCGTCTCCGCGCCGAGGACTTGCAATGAAATTTTGGGTTATGTCAACTGCACTATTTTTATCGAGCAGTTGAAAATACCAATAATGGACATTTATTCACTATATGCAACATATGTTTTCTTTTGATTTCGCAATGATATAATTTCGAGCAATTTAATTCATGGGCATCATATTGGTGTTCCAACATTGTGCGTCAGACAGGTTGAGTTCGCCTGTGACGAAGAACCGGAACATTCCAACTATGCAAAAAGCAATTAATGATCTACGGCCTCTTGATCGCTCCCTGGTCGAGCGGCATTCCTTTACAAAGGATGATTTGATTGAGTGTGGTTATGGACGATTGTTCGGTCCCGGTCGAGCACATCTGCCGATAGATGAAATGTTGATGGTTGACCGGATTACAGACATACGTGAAACTGGCGGCGTTAAGGACAAAGGATTGATCCGGGCTGAATTTGACATCCATCCCGACCTCTGGTTCTTTGGCTGCCATTTCCACAATGATCCGGTAATGCCAGGGTGCCTTGGTTTGGACGCCTTGTGGCAGTTAGTTGGTTTTTTTCTGGCATGGAAAGGCAACTGGGGAATAGGCAGGGCGCTCGGTTGTGGCAAAGTTAACTTCAGGGGCACAGTATTGCCCACAGCGAAATTAGTCCAATATGAGATTGATCTCATTCGAATTCGTGAAGGGAGAAGTGTCTTGGGCATTGCGGACTGCAGGGTGCTGATGGATGGCGAACAAATTTACACTGCCGAGGGTGTAAAAGTCGGTTTGTTTACTTCAATTGAAGATTTATAGGTGATCTGATGAAAAGAGCTGTCATTACAGGAATGGGCCTGGTCTCTCCGCTTGGAAACAACCTGGCCGAAACCCTTGTTTCACTTAAAGATACTCGTTCAGGTATCCGCTTTCAGGAATCCTACAAGGAGATGGGTTTAAGGAGCCAGGTGGCAGGCAGCATTCATATCGACGTGGAGGCGCTTATTGACCGCAAACTCCGACGATTCATGGGTGATGCAGCAGCTTTTTCCTACATAGCGATGAATGAGGCAATCGTTGATTCAGGTTTGGAAACTTCTGATGTTTCGAATATTCGTACCGGTATCGTGGCAGGTTCTGGTGGTGCTTCTTCCTCGAATCTGGTTGAAGCTGCAGACATATTACGTGCAAAAGGGATTCGCCGGATTGGCCCATATCGTGTAACACGAACCATGGGTTCAACAGTGTCTGCTTGTCTGGCAACACCTTTTGGTATCAAGGGGGTGAACTACTCAATTACCTCCGCCTGCTCAACCAGTGCACATTGTATCGGCCATGCTGCGGAATTGATCCAACTGGGCAAGCAGGATGTTGTTTTTGCGGGTGGCGGTGAAGAAGAACACTGGAGCATGTCTTCTCTCTTCGATGCCATGGGTGCACTGTCAACGGGGCGAAATGAGGAGCCGGATAAAGCTTCCAGGGCCTACGATAAAGATCGGGATGGATTTGTGATTGCAGGCGGTGCCGGATTCACGGTGGTTGAAGAACTGGACCACGCAAAAGCGCGCGGAGCAAAAATCTATGCTGAATTAGTGGGTTATGCCGCAACGTCAGATGGTTACGATATGGTTGCACCCTCCGGGGAGGGTGGAGAAAGAGCCATGAAGCTTGCTTTATCCACCGTCGATGCAAAAATTGATTATATCAATGCCCATGGCACCAGTACTCCGGCCGGGGACCCACCCGAAATTGCTGCCATCAGGCAGGTTTTTGGTGACGATATTCCAAGAATAAGTTCTACAAAATCCTTGTCCGGGCACTCACTGGGCGCTGCGGGAGCCCATGAAGCCATCTACTCTTTGTTAATGCTGGAAAATGATTTTGTGTGTGAATCGGCCAATATCGAGACCCTTGATCCTGAATTGGGAGAGTTCCCGATTGTTAGAAAACGCATCGATAATGCGGGTCTTAAAACCGTTATGTCCAACAGTTTTGGATTCGGTGGTACCAACGCGGTGCTTGTATTCCAAAAGATGGATTGAAATTTCTCCAGGTCCACAACCAAATGACAGTGCACATGACTGACCTTTCCTCAGGAACTGCCCTGTGAGCAGGCCCAGAATTGTCATCATTGAAGATGAACCGGACATCGTTGAGGTCATCAGCTACAACCTGAAAAGAGAAGGCTACCAGGTATCTTCTGCGGCCAGGGGCGATGATGGGATCAATCTGGTGCGCAACAAAGCACCGAATCTTGTTATCCTTGACCTGATGTTGCCGGGAGTGGATGGGCTCTCTGTTTGCCAACAGCTCAAAGCAGATCCGTTGACGAAAGACATCCCTATTATCATTGTATCTGCCAAAGAAGAAGAGAGTGATGTTGTCATTGGCCTCGGTCTTGGTGCGGATGATTACGTGGCAAAACCCTTCAGTCCCCGGGAACTGCTTGCGCGAGTCAAGGCAGTTCTGCGTCGCTCACCCACCAGGGGAAAATCCGATTCGAAGAGAATAAACATCGGCGATCTGGTCATCGATTCAACTCGTCACGAGGTCAAGGTCGCGGATAATCTGGTTATGCTAACCGCGACCGAATTCAAGATTCTTTATCAACTAGCTTCCCAACCTGGACGCGCGTTTAGCCGGGAACAATTGTTGAATCGTGTGGTGGGTGAAGGGGTGGTTGTGGTGGATAGGAATATTGACGTCCACATACGCTCGGTTCGAAAAAAGTTAGGACCCTGCCAGGATATGATCCAGACGATCCGCGGTATTGGATATCGATTCGTTGATGCGTAGTGAGGCACGGACTAAAAATCCTGCTGATGAGCAAGGTAAAATGCCTGGTTCTCACCTTCTCTGGCAAATATGGGGAATTCTTGGAGCACTGGTTTTTGTCTGTATTTTTGTATTCGGTTTTTTAACAGTAGATCGGGTTGAAAAAACCGCCAGGTTAGACATCGAACAATCACTGCAAGCACAGGCGGTTATTCTTAAACAACTTTTTCTTCCCCAGTTAATCGCGAACCAGCCCGTGGATTTCAAAACCATGGCCTCGACTACACAGGGCATGGCGATACGCATTACCCTTATCAACTCCGAAGGCAAAGTATTGGCTGATAACCGTGAAGAGACAAGCCTGATGGACAACCATGCGGGCAGGCCAGAGGTCATGCAGGCAAAACAGGGTCAACTGGGTATCTCGGAACGTTATAGCAGTACCCTCAAGCAGAACATGCTCTACATTGCCATGTCCGTTGAGCAAGCAGAAACACAAATTGGATTTGTCAGGGTTGCTCTTCCATTTAAAGCGATAGATCTTCAATTGTCTGAGTTACGACGGCAGATCTGGGTCAGCGCCATGTTAATCGGCGGCTTCTTCTTGTTGTTAGGTTTCTTACTAGCAAGGCAATTGACCAGGCCGATTACGCAGATGACCGCCGTTGCGGGTGATATGGCACAAGGTAATTATTCGCTTCGTCTACCGGAAGGCAGGGCGGATGAAATTGGTCGTCTTGCCATTGCCTTAAATGAGCTTGCAAGAGGAACCGAAGAACGAATTCGGGAATTAACCAGTAGTAGAAACGAACTTGCTGCCGTTCTTGGCGGCCTGACTGAAGGGGTTATTGCCGTGGATCTTGAGTGCAACATTTTGCACTTGAATAATTCTGCAAGAAAGATGCTTAACCTCAATGAAGTTGAATTGTTGGGTGAGCCAATGCTCGATAAAATTCGCATTCCCGAACTGGGTGAAAGTGTGATGGCCTGTTTGAGGGCCAGGACCACGGTGGAGACGAATGCCAGCATCGCTGATACAAAGCTCAATATTGTTGTGGTGCCTCTGGGTGGTGGAAAGCAATATGATCTGGCAGGCGCTATTTTAGTATTACAAGACGTGACCGAGATGTCCCACCTTGAGCAGGTACGGCGGGACTTTGTGGCTAATGCGTCACATGAACTAAAAACACCTATTTCCGCTATCAGGGGATTCATCGAAACGATTATTGATGACCCAAAAATGCCCAAAGAAATCTTGCAACAGTTTATCGAAAGAACTGGAAACCAGGTTAACCGCCTTAATAATATTGTTCAGGATCTTATTCACCTGTCCCGATTCGATTCACAAGCCGGGGTCATGACGGTCGCTCCTGTCGATCTGGTTCCTCTGTTACATCAGGTTCATGCGGAAATACTCGATGATGCGAAACTCGCCGATGTACGGATAGAAATTGATAATCAACAAGAGTCCTTAGTTGTTCATGGAGATAAGGAAGCACTGCACCAGATGATCAGGAATCTCGCCGACAACGGGATTAAGTATTCAGGAGCAGGTGGAAAAGTGAGCCTGGTCATTAATCAGTCAGACAATCACGCGATCATCGAAGTTGTGGACCAGGGAATAGGCATTTCTTCAGAAGACCAGCAAAGGATTTTTGAGCGATTCTATCGGGTAGATCGAGCGCGTTCCAGGGAACGCGGAGGAACAGGTCTCGGACTTTCAATTGTAAAACATATTGCACAATCACATAACGGTACGGTGCAGGTTCACAGCCAAATCGACAAAGGATCTACCTTCTCAGTTCGAATACCACTATCAAAGAGATCCTATTAAAGGCGTCGGAGCATTCATGTTCACAGCATGAATGCTCTCCCCCTCTAATTGATGGATTTTAGAATTTCCCTTGCTGCGTTGTGACCCGGTAGGCCGCTAACGCCGCCACCGGGGTGAGCACCGGAACCGCAAAGGTAGACATTGCTGATTTCGGTACGATATTGGGCGCTGCCCAGCATTGGTCGGGCCGAGAATAGCTGGTCCAGGCTAAGGCGACCATGGAAAATATCTCCGCCTACAAGGCCAAATTTCTTCTCCAGGTCCCAGGGTGAATGAATCTGGGTCGCGATGATCTTATCTCTGAAATTGGGTGCGAACTGGTTGACCGTTTCAATAATCGTGTTCGCTGCTTCATCCCGGTGATTGTCCCAATCTGCTTTTAGCGACGGGTCAAAGTGCTGGCAAAAAAGGCTGGCAACATGTTTACCAGGTGGCGCCAGAGAATCATCAATCAAGCTGGGTATCAACATTTCAACAATGGGTTTTTTTGACCAGCCATACTGGCGCGCATCCATATAGGCCTGGTCCATATAGCGTAGGGAAGGGCCAATGATAATCCCTGCTTCGAGATAGTGTTCTGCCTTACGCTGCGTAAATTCTGGCAGCCCATCCAGTGCCACATTCATTCGAAAGGTACCGCTTTGGCATTTATAGCGCTCGAAATGCTCAACTGTTTCCTGCTTCAGGGCGTCTTCAGGCAGCAGTTTGAGGTATAGCAGTTTAGGATTCACATTAGCGACGATAAGGTCAGAAACAAGTCTCGAGCCATCATCCAGCAATACACCGGTCGCTTTTTTATTCGCCACTTCTATTTCGCAAACCGGGTGATTCTTTTTAATGATGACCCCGAGTTTTTCTGCCTCTGCAGCCATTGCCTGGGTGATGGCCCCCATACCGCCTATAGCATGCCCCCACAGCCCGGGTTTACCATTTACCTCACCAAATACGTGGTGCAAGAGCACGTATGCTGATCCAGGTGTATAGGGGCTGGCGTAGTTACCCACGATGGCGTCAAACCCCAACAGCGCTTTTATCGGTTCAGATTCAAATTCATCATCCAGCAGTTCGCCAGCGGAAATTGAGAACAGTTTCAGCAGGAATCGTCTTTGCTGCCCGTTGAGCGTGCTGAATAATCTGCTGAGTTTAAACAGGGGCAGCAGGTCGCTAAATCCGACGCTTTCCAAATTTGGCGGTGTCATCAGCATAATGTCTTTGAAGACAGGCAGAACTTCATCGAGTTTTTGATAGTAACTTTTCAGAGTCTGCGCATCCCGGCTTGAGAATCTCGCCACTTCCAGTGCCATAACCTTAGGATCCGGGTCTGCCACAAGACTGTCACCATTGGGCAGGGGTAAGTAATTGTTAATTCGCCTCTCAACGATCTCAAGGCCATGTTGCTTGAGGTTGAGATCATTGATGACTCTGGGGTGAAGTAAGCTGACCGTATAGCTGGCCACAGAATTGCGATATCCAGGGTGGAATTCCTCGGTGACAGCTGCGCCGCCAATGATGTGCCTTTTTTCGAGAATAGTTACTTCCAGTCCTGCCCTGGCCAGATAGCAGGCGCAGACAAGTCCGTTGTGCCCACCACCGATGATGGTGACTGTTTTTCGTGCCATGGTGATAATAGTCATTTTTGACCTAACGAGGCGGTTAGTGTATCTTAATGCGCACTGATCCTCTAACTCCCGGCGATATTTTTCTCAGATATTTGCCGATTCCCGGAAGTAAAATAATGGCCAATTCTTAGGTGAATGACGCATCAGAGCGAGCGGCTTCTGCGGATTCGGCTGTCCAGAAACCGCAGATCGGAATCTGGGAGCTAGCCTGGCCAGCGATATTGAGTAACTTGCTTTTTTCGGTTATTGGCATCATCAGCATTAAAATTGTGGGTTCACTCGGTGCAGAAGCAGTTGCTGCCGTTACGACTGGTCACCGAATATTCTTCGGCCTGCAGGCAATTCTTATGGCTATTTCAGCCGGAACGACCGCAATGGTCGCGCGAGCATGGGGTGCCAGAGACTATGAGGAAGCAGCGAGAATTACCAGTGTCTCACTGTGGATCGGAAATATAGTCGCACTGGTATTGATGCTTCCGTGCATCATCTTTGCAGAGGCAATTGCCGCTGTATTCGGGCTTGATGAATCGACGACGCACCAGGCTGCTGATTTCATTCGCTATCTTAGCCTGTTCAATATTGTATTTGCCGTGAATATGGTGATCGGGGCTTCACTGCGGGCAGCGGGTGATACAAAGACACCGCTGTGGGTTGGCGGAATTACCAATGTAGTGAACGTCATCTTTGTCTATCTGCTGGTTTTTGGCCTCTATGGGTTTCCAGAGATGGGGGTAACCGGCGCAGCGGTTGCAAATGGAATATCCTTCTCCGTCGGCGCAGCAATATTATTGTATCTGCTGTATGGCAAGAAAATGCGAGTGCAGGCTATTGGCCGAGGCTCCATGACCCGTCAGCGAGTCCTGCAATTAGTTCACATTGGTTATCCTGCGGCTATCGAACAGTTCGTATTCCAGGGGGGCTTTGTTGCTTTTCTGTGGCTTGTCGGTTACTACGGTACCGAGGCCTTCGCTGCATATGGCATCGGCGTTCAAATTCTTTCCATTTCTTTCGTTGTCGGATTCGGATTTTCAATATCAGGCGCGACCCTTGTCGGCCAGCATCTTGGTGCAAGAGATACAGAAGGGGCCGCTCGACAGGGTTGGCGGGCAACCTGGCTGGCGATAGCCAGCATGACAGCTTTAAGTTTTGTTATCGCATTTTTTGCCAGGGATATTGCCTGGTTCCTGATCCAGGATGAAAAGGTAGTAAGCCACACTGTGAACTTTATCTACATTATGGCAATTGCGCAGCCACTCATGGCGATTGAATTTACGTTGGGAGGGTGTTTACGTGGAGCAGGGGATACACGTTTTCCGCTTGTCACAACGATGGTTGGGCTAATTGGGGTAAGAGTCGGCCTGGCGGCGATATTTACTTACCTGGACTATTCGGTCGTCTGGATTTACGGTGCGCTTATTGGCGACTATATTGTTAAAGCCGTGATGGTAGTACTACGTTTTCGTTCCGGGAGATGGAAACAGAAGTTCGCTGAGTCTGAACTTCGTTTTTCCAGCGACTAGCGCCCCTTAATATGCCTGTTATCATAGGAGCAAGACCCGTACTGGTCACGATGGCATTGCTGCCAATTATCGGCTATTTCGGAATGGCTTCAGTAGGTGGTGTACTCGGAATCCTGCTGAGCTTTTCGTTTTTTGTCAGCCGCGGTTTAAACCAGGTGATCCTGACCGATGCGCTAAATAGCAGGGTGCCGAGTGAGTTCCGGGCAACAGCAAACTCCATGACATCTTTTGCTTTTCGCGCGATCTATATTGTCACAGGACCGCTGATCGGGTTCCTGATAGACTGGCAGGATATGTACTTCGCACTCAATGCCATGGGTATTGTATGCATCGTTTTGTTCCTGCTTGTGTTGATACCCTTGCTGGTTGAGATTGGACAACTGGAGTCGCGAGCCTATTCACAATAGTGAGGTTCCTCAAGGGTCCACCTCGTTATGAGGTGGACCCTTTTGAAGTTGAGTGGTTTCCAGAGTCACCTTCTCAAGTACCTGGCGTTGACCTGCCGACGGCTTCAATGAATTCCTGCAATTTGGTGGTGTCAAGTTTCCCATTCGAACGTACACTGCTGCAGAGATCCAATCCATATGGAAGAACTGCGCTGATGGCCTCTGCTATATTGGCAGCGTTCAAACCACCCGCAAGGAACAGGGGAATGTCGATTTCATCACGGATTCGGCGGCTCAACTTCCAGTCATGAGTGCGGCCTGTGCCGCCCAGTTCCTTTGTGTCAAGTTCCTGGTTACCTGAATCAAGGAGCAAAACATCAACCATTGTTGCAGCGGTCCTGGCTTCTTCAATCGAACCCTCATCAGTGACGTGAATAACTTGCACGAGTTTAATACCCGGAAGCTGCTTACGCAGTTGCGGAATTTCTCGAGGATGGACTCGATCAACCAACTGGATTGTTGATGTTCGGCAGTGGTGATGCTGGTCAATAATCGCATCGGCATGTTGAAATGCCGTTAGCAGGAATGTAGAAATTGGAGGTGAGATTGAAGCCGCTATTTCTGAAATTTGCTGGTCTTCAATAACCCCTGGACCACTCGGCATCGCGGAAACCAGGCCGATTGCTGAAGCACCTGCAGCAATCGCTGCTCGCGCTTCCCCAATGCTTGAGATGCAGCATATTTTTATAAAAGGGAATTGGGCCAGTCTCATGTGAGGCTATTTGTCATAAGTCAGCGCTGGATTTCAATTGAACCTTTGATTTCGGGTGCGCCAGGTTGGACAGGATTTTATTATGGTGATCGATAATGGCTTCAGCAGTTAAGTGTGAATCTCCTGTGGTGTGGGCATCACTAACCAGGGTGACGGAATATCCCCGGCTGAGTGCAGACCGGCAGGTCGTGTCAATGCAATATTCAGTTTGTAACCCTGTAATATAAAGGTGATTCACCTCGTTATCCTTCAACAGGTCGCCAAGGTTGGTTTCGTAAAAGGAATCGGATGCTTCTTTTTCAACATAAAAATCTCTTAACTGTGCATCGAGCCCAGGGTGTAGCGCCCATCCCGGGTTACCCTTTTGCATCGCCTCAAAGGTCGAGTGGCAGTGCTGGATGAAGATGACGATACCATCGCGATCTCTCACCCACGAGGCTGTTTTATTGATGGCCTCAATGACATCAGTTTCTTTGTAAGCCCCGGTGGCCAGGCCAATTTGCACGTCTATGACCAAAAGTGCATTTTTCATCTGCTTACTACCTGCCTCGGACCAGGGTTGTTTATATCTGGCATCTTAACTCCACGGTATTTCCTTCAGGATCATGGATGTAAATTGAATTGCCTAATCCCTGTGCACCGTATCTTTCAGCGAATGTCCCGACTTTTATACCATTCGATTCGAGGTAGGATCTGATCGCATCTTCAGGAACTGGTATGAGTTGAAGGCAAAAGTGATCAACGTTGTTTTCTGTACCGGTGGGCGGTCCTCCACCCATTTCTCCCAGCTGACTTTCGACCGTCACCAGGTCTATCAAGGCACTGCCCGCCCTCAGCTGGGTCAGGCCGACTTCACTTGTTGTTTCCCTTTCCACGTGGCATCCCAATATGCCTGAATAGAATGCCAACATTTCTGCCAGTCTGGTTGTTCTCAGTACGATGTGATCTATTCCAGCTATTTGTATCACGACCAGGTTTTCCTTTTATTCCGCCTGTTGGGCTGTTCAGGCAACATACCCTGCTTCATTCACTTTCTCCATGACTCACTGGAAATTATTAATCAACCACTTGATTGAATATCAATTAGATGGTTGAATGATGTTGATGGCAAAACCAACCGCCAAATCCCTGAAGGAATCGAAGCAGAACCTTGAAACCTTAAATGGAGTTTTTAGCGCACTTGCAGATCCGGTTCGCCGCGAGATTCTTGCAATGTTGGATGGCCAGGAACTTCTCGTTAGCGAGATTGCTGCGCCGTTTGATATATCGATTCAGGCTGTATCCAAGCATATCCAGGTATTGGTGAAAGCGGGACTGATCAGTCAAGAGCGAACCGGGCGAGTCAGTCTTTGTCGTCTTGATGCCGGACCTATTGCAGACGCTGCAGCCTGGATCAATCAATATTCAAAATACTGGCAGAACCAATTTGACACCCTGGTCGCCTTTCTGCCGGATGCTAAAAACGAAAGTGAGGAGAAGTGAGATGACTTACAAAGATACGATGAGCGAGATTAAGAATCGACGGTTGGAAATGATGAACCTGCGTAAGAATATACGTGAACTCCATGCTTCTATCGAACCGGAAGAGGTTACCGACTACATATTTAGCACTAGTGGAGCGGATGTTAGCTTGTCATCGCTCTTTGGTAAAAAAGGATACCCTGTTTGTCATTCATAACATGGGCAAGAGCTGTGTGAATTGCACGCAGTGGGCAGATGGGTTTAATGGCGTCCTCGATCACCTGG
>Ga0114949_10000427_pt1 | contig 22244 bp, 27 predicted proteins | sample N074metaG_FD_83505 | JGI IMG/M metagenome (GOLD analysis project Ga0114949, IMG submission 83505) | Deep subsurface microbial communities from Kermadec Trench to uncover new lineages of life (NeLLi) - N074 metaG | ecosystem: Environmental > Aquatic > Marine > Ocean trench > Sediment | place...
CCCGGCTGCCCCACGACCCGGGCGAGCGTTTGTCGAGCGATGTCCGCGATTGTCTCTGCGGTACGCCGATGCTCGGCCAGCTCCGCGGCCGACCACCGCGCCGCGAAGTTGGTCACCAAAGTATCTGAAGGCACCACGGTGGCACCGAAGTTGGTCAACAGCTCGACAACACCAGAGGGAACCCGGTCCAGATAGGGAACGGCATTTTCCGGCGAGATTTCCATCGCTACCCGCCGCCCCTTGACCAACTCTCCCAAATGCCGGTGAAGCTCTTGCCATGTCGTATAGATCGTGACTTCACCGGGAAATTCACGCCCGGCAATCCGATCGATGTTGTGGATAATGAGCCGGGGAGCACCCTCGGCCGGAAGCCAGAGGAACAAGCGGCGGGTCAACATGCCAGTGGGACCGAGCAATCGACCCGTCAATGGATTCAGACCATGGAAGTCATACACCAACCACCCATCCAAGCCACGGTCCCGCAGCACCTCGCCCAACCGTTCCAGGTTTACCGATGCAAGTGCAGTCATTCCCCTTGCCCTTGTGAGGCCAGGTGAGTGCGCCAGACGCAACGTGGGTCGTTCCGAGCCACGCATTCGTCATGCGTCACGGCGCCCTCGAAATCCGTAAGCGCTCGCAGTAGTGCCGCCACCCCGGACCCGAAAAACTCGCAGGCACTCCCATCCGCTGTCGCCTCGGCTCCAAACGAACTTCCTGAGGGATGAGCCGTTGCGTGCCCGTTTTCCTGCAAAAGCACGATGCCGAATACGTTGAGGGCCAGTCGCCGGGTCACAGACCACCCCAATCCGTCGCGGAGTCCGCCCGGCAAAACTTTCAACCCGACCCGGACGCGTCGCGACGTTCCCTCGACTGCGAGCGCCGCCGCCCACCGCCCCGCTTCGCTAAACACGAGTCCCGAATCCGGTCGCCGCCCGCACAACCGCATGATACTCAGTATTTCCTCATCAGAAACGGTCCCGTCCTTGTTTATCAACGCTCGATACCGTTCGATTTGATCGGCGATCGTCTTGTTGGCACCCAACCGCCGGGCGCCAACCTCGTTCTCGTACTCAACAGGGTCGTCTTCCGATGGCAAGTCGATTTCGCGCATGGATTCGAGAAGGGACAGCGCGACCAGAGAATGCATGTTCGTATGGGACTCCAGCAATGGTCCGTGGCGGGGCAAGTTAGTGGGGCAACGACGACACGACCAGGTGTTGCGAATAGGTGTGGGAGGGAGCATCGTTCGGTTGCATGAGTGACCACAAACAACGCTCGTTCGAGGAGGAAGCCCTCCCGCACCTCGACGCGGTTTATCGGGTCGCGCTCCGCCTCAGTGGAAACGAGACCCAAGCCGAAGATCTCACGCAGGAGACGATGCTGAAGGCGTATCGAGCTTGGTCGCAATATCGGGAGGGTACCAACGCCCGTGCGTGGCTACTCACGATCCTGCGAAACACGTTCATCAACGAGTATCGTCGCACTCGCCGTATGGGTCCGACCGTGGATGTCACGGAGGTAGAATCGTTCACCGTGTTTCGCGATGTGCAGGAGGTCGACCCGGAAGGCCGGTTTTTCGACGACATCGTGGACGATGAGGTTCTTCGCGCGATAGACGCGCTACCCGAAGAGTTCCGAGAAACGTTAGTGCTCAGCGACGTCGAGGGACTCCCGTATGCCGAGATTGCGAAGATTACCGAAGTTCCGGTTGGTACGGTCAAGTCACGTTTGTTTCGGGCCCGGCAGGCGCTACAGGCACAGCTCTACGACTACGCCGTCGAGATGGGCTATATCAAGAAACGTGAGGCGGCAGAGTGACTGACCGACCACGGGCCATCGACTGTGCGGAGGTTATGGAACGCCTGTATGAATACCTCGACGGCGAACTCACTACCGAGCGTTCCGACGAGGTCAAGGCGCATCTGCAAGACTGCGCACCCTGCACGGCACTATCGAGCTTCGAGACCACCTATATTCGGTTTCTCGAAGCACGGACTCGCACCAGGAACGCTCCCGAAGAGTTGAAGAAGCGCATTCTCGAAGAGATGCTCTTTCCACAGGACGACTCTTAGGCCTATCGCTACTGCCGCCCGTTCTTGGAGTGGGTATTGCAATCGGCCTCGCGGTAGCGGGACGTGCAATGAATTGGCTCACATCATCCGGTGCCATAACCGCCCTCTTCATTGGATCGATCATCCTGCTCGGCACTGGGCTCACAGGCGGCCTTTTGCTTACCCTCTTCTTCGTGACCGGCTCGCTCCTCACGTTTGGTCGTTCACGCCCCACGCAGTCTGGCGGAAGGACGGCGATGCAGGTAGCCGCCAATAGCGCCTGGGCCGCTGTTGGCGCGACGGTAGTGGCACTGGGATACCCGGTTGGGTGGCCGATCATGATCGGGGCCCTCGCGGCCGCGCAAGCCGATACGTGGGCTACGGAGATCGGTGGCCGGTCGCGGATTTACCCACGGCTGCTCACGACAGGCCAAATCGTGACACCGGGGACATCGGGCGGCGTTACCTGGTTGGGCTCGTCGGGAGGCGCATTTGGAGCGGCCTTGATGGGATTGGCAGCAATGCTACTCGACCAACCCTGGCCCGTCGCCTTTGCCGGAGCCCTCGGTGGATTGGTCGGCGTGTTTGCGGATTCGTTGGCCGGAGCGGTACATCTAGAGAAGGCTCGGCTTTCCAACGACATGGTCAATGTTATCGGCAGCGGCGTCGGCGCTTTGGTGGCCGGACTCCTGACATTTCTGTCAACTGGTTTTATGGGTTAGCGGTCGAAAGCACCGGCTTCCAACTCTTCGCTCAACAAAATGGCATCGTAACTGATCACGATGTCCGCGCCGGCGCGCCTCAACGCGATAATTGATTCTCTCATCGCCAGCCGTTCGTCGATCGCACCCGCTGTTCCCGCCAACTTGATCATCGCGTACTCGCCGCTCACTTGATACGCCGCCAACGGCCCGCCAAACATTTCTTTGGCCCGTTGAATGACGTCGAGGTATGGCAAGCCGGGTTTCACCATTATTATGTCGGCACCTTCGTCCAAATCAAGCGCGATTTCGCGCATCGCCTCTTCAACATTGGCGGGATCCATCTGATAGCCCCGACGGTCACCATGCTCCGGCGAACTGTCGGCAGCTTCACGAAACGGCCCGTAGAACGCCGACGCGTACTTCGCCGCGTACGACATGATCGGGAGGAGTCCGAATGCATGATCATCGAGCGCTGCTCGTATCGCCCCAACCCTACCATCCATCATGTCGCTCGGCGCGACAATGTCCGCACCCGCCTTCGCATGAGACACCGCCGTCCTGGCCAACAGATCCAAGGTCTGGTCGTTGTCCACGATTCCCTCGGTCAAGACCCCGCAGTGGCCATGCGAGGTATAGGCACACAAACAGACATCCGTGATGACGTTCAGGTCGGGCTCGGCTTCCTTCATGCGTCGAATCGCTTCTTGCACAACCCCGCCGTCGTCATACGCTCCACTCCCAGCTTCATCTTTCTCGTCGGGGAGTCCGAACAGCAGTACTCCGCCCAAGCCCCGGGTGGCAGCCAACCTCGCGAGGTCACTTACCAAATCCAGTGGATGTCGGTGTACGCCCGGCATCGACTCGACAGGAGACACCGAGCCGGATGTCTTGATGAACAGCGGCCAGATGAGTTGCGACGCATGGAGCGCAGTTTCACGCACCAGACGGCGTAGGCCTGCCGTTCGACGGAATCGACGCATGCGGACTTCAGGAAAACCACTCACCCCACCCCCCGGCCCACTGCGGCATCCAGTGCCGCCTGGATCAACTCGCCCGCCCCCTGCTGAGCTAGCTCCGTCGCTGCGGCGCGGCCTCCACGTTCGGGAGCGGCAGCATCGATCCGTACGGTGGCCCGCAACGTCCGAGATCCGTCAACGGCATATACGGCGACCGTCAACTCCCCCCTTCGACAGTGCGCACCAATCGGCACCGCGCACCCGGACTCTAGCCCGTGGAGCGCGGCGCGTTCGGCGCGCACGGCCGTATGCGTTTCCACGTCGTCGATGTTTCGAACCGCCCCAAGAACCTCGGCATCGTCGGTACGGGCCTGGATGCCCAACGCGCCTTGTCCCGGTGCCGGCACGAGTCTGTCTGGGTCGATGGGTCGAGCACCGGAGTCCAAGCCAAGTCGCCGCAGCCCGGCCATCGCCAAGATCACGGCGTCTACATCACCATCTGCCACCCGTTGCAGACGGGTTGGAACATTCCCGCGTATCGTCTTGACCTCCAGATCGGGCCGCAGCGCCTTGACAGCAGATGTTCGCCGCACGCTGGCGGTGCCCATGCTGGACCCAGCGACCAGAGCGTCAAAGTCGGTTCCGTCTCGAGTCACGACAGCGTCTCGTGGGTCCTCCCGCGCCGGCACCGCCGCGAGAACCAAGCCTTCCGGCATGACGATCGACATATCCTTGAGCGAGTGAACCGCGAGATCGATGTCGCCAGCCAAGAGCGCATCTTCGATTTCCTTGGTGAAGAGCGCCTTACCGGTCATCTCGGCCGTCGGCGTGCGTTGCCCGCGATCACCGCTGGTCATGATGATCACGATCTCGGAGCGGCATTGGTGTGCTTCGAGGAGGTCGCGCACGTGCTCCGCTTGCCAACGGGCAAGTGCACTCCCCCGAGTTCCAATACGGAGTGGGCGCACGGGCGACGCGCGTTACCGGAGCTTACGCAGACGATACATCAGGATAACCGCATACCCTATCACCACCACCGCCGCGACAATGTATGCTGCAACCATATAGGCGCCGTTATCAGGATAGTTCAAGAGCTGCCTCCTCCTCCCGCACGTCCTCGAGCACTGACAAGGCGTAGCGCTGCATCAGGAACCCGACATACAACGTGATGACGACCGCCATCGATGACAGCAGTGTCACCAACATGGCGCCCGGCATCGACGGAGTACCGGGCTTCAGCAACACTGGTTCAGGGTGCAGCGTTCGGAACCAATACACCGTCATGTGAATGAACGGCACGAGCGCCAAGGCCAGAACGCCGAGCACCGCCGAAAAACGCGCCCGCATCTCGAAGTCCGTGAGCGCGTCCCGCAAGACCAAGTACCCCACGAATAAGAGGAACAGGAAGAGCGTTGAAGTCAGGCGCGCATCCCACGTCCACCATGTCCCCCAGATCGGCTTCCCCCAGATCGGACCCGTGATGAGCATCGCGATCGAGAGCACCACCCCGACTTCCGCCGACGAAGCCGCGAGATGGTCGAGTCGGCGATCCTTGAGAATCAGGTACAACAGGCTCAAGAGCCCAGTGACTCCAAAGGCGAACAGCGTCGTAAGCGCAATCGGAGCATGTACATAGAGAATCTTCTGCGCGGGACCTTGGAACCGCTCGATCGGCGTGAACATCAAGGCCCGGACATACACGCCGGCAAACCCAGCCAACGCCAGCACCGTAATGATGGAACCCCTTCTGGCGGTCGTCAGCGCACTTTCCCGTCGGTTCATTCGGTAATAATAGCTTCGAAAAGCATGATAGAGAGTATGAAGAAAATTACATCAAAGGCCCCTAGCAGGCTCAACCACCCCGTCATCTCCGCCATGGGCCGGTCGGCGAGGATCCGCCATGTCACCTGTACCGCACTTACGATAGGTGGAACGAGAAACGGCAAGAGGAGCACTGGAAGCATGACTTCCGAGAATCGGGTGCGGACGACCATCGCACTCAGGAGTGTCCCCACCGAAACGAATGCCAGAGTGGCCATCGCCATCACGAGCACCAGTACGGGGAGCCGGTTCCAGATGGGAACATTATAGAACAGGATGAAGAGCGGGAGGGACACGAGCTGCACCAAGCCGACGAATACCGCGTTGCCGATCATCTTCCCAAGAAAGATCGCGTGGGGTGTCGCACTGGTAAGACGTAGCCCATCGAGAGCGTGATTCTCTCGCTCGAGGAGGAACGCGCGGTTCAGCCCCAGCATACCGGCGAACGTGAACGTCACCCACAGAACGCCGGGCGCAACCTCGAACGCGGACACCGCCGTGGCATCTCGCGCAAAGTACAGGATCGCCAGGACCAGAATGGCAAACACCAGTGACGATACGAGTGCCGTCTTGGTACGCCACTCTACCGCGAGGTCTTTTATGGCAATCGCGCCTGCGACCGCAAAGAATCCGTTAGCCATCTGCCACCAGATCCCGAAGCCGCTGCATGACGGCACCCGCATCGCGACCATTCACCGGTTCCCACGCTGCCAACTTCCCGGACACTAGAAATCCGATATCCGTCGCGCATTCCATTAATTCCACCAGTTGGTGCGATGCGACAATGATGGCATGGCCGTCCTGCCTTCGCTGTTTGATCACCTCGACGACGATTTGCGCCGCGGCCTCGTCGAGACCGGTCAAGGGCTCGTCGAGTAACAACACGCCCGGATCAGATAGAAGCGCTCTCGCAATCGCCAGCCGTTGGGTCATGCCGCGACTGTATGTCCCCATACGCTGGTCGGCTGCGCGCTCTAGGCCCATCTGCTTCAGCAGAGCGTCGACGCGTGCGGGGGCATGGCCTCCATCGAGCCGGGTGATGAACGCAAGATTCTCTCGCCCCGTAAGCGAGTCGTACAGCATCGAATGATGGGCGACGAACCCAACCCCACCTTGGCAACTCACCGACCCCTTCGCTGGCCGCGCTAGGCCGGCCAGGACACGCAGCAGACTCGTCTTGCCCGATCCGTTGCCCCCAACAAGCAGCGTCACGGTCCCGGCAGCGACAGTCAGTGAGATGTTCTTGAGAATCCAACGGTAGCCCACGCGCCAGGCCACGTCGGTGGCAACAACGCCCACGTCAGGCGGCATCATCGATCAGATGCGCGAGATCTTCCATGCTGAATGGCTTGAGCAAATACCCTTGGTGCCCCAACCCAAGGATGGCAACCGTGGGTTCCACGTTCAGGTAGGCAGTGGTGATCACGATTGGAATGTCAGAACGCAGATTGCGGATGAGCCACATAACCTCGATACCGTCGGTGTCGGGCAGGTGCATATCGAATCGGGATCAAGGCCCACTAGGCGAAGCACTACCTCGGCCCCGGTGCCGGCAAACGCCACTTCATATCGGCTCCCAAACTAGCGTCCGTACGCCCGTTGCAGTTCCGGCTCGTCATCGATGAAGAGGACCCGAGTTTGCGCATCAGTCATCATGGCGTGATCGCGCCCAATATAGTGGGTTCGGCCGTACCCCTTGAGGGCGCGGCGGCCCAACGTCACTATTCGGCACCTATTGACCTTTCCATTGACAACTTTTCAGAGGCGTAGATGAACGAACAACTCGACACTCTCCTCAAAGAAAGTCGATCGTTCGACCCCCCCACGGACTTCAAGCGGCAAGCAAACGTCAAAACCAAAACGGTGTACCGCGACGCGCAGCGTCGACTGAGTTATTGGGCCAAACACGCCCGTCAGCTTCACTGGTTCAAGCCCTGGTCCAAGGTCCTCGACTGGAAACCCCCGCACGCGAAGTGGTTCATCGGCGGTAAGCTGAACGCTTCGTACAATTGCCTGGACCGTCATGTCGCGACGGACAAGCGCAACAAGGTAGCCATCCTCTGGGAGGGCGAACCCGGCGACCGCCGAGTCCTCACTTACTGGGAGCTGTACCGCCAGGTGAATCGGTTAGCCGCCGCACTCAAGAAACTCGGTATCAGACGTGGCGATCGCGTCGCGATCTATCTCCCCATGATCCCGGAAGCGGCGATCGCCATGCTCGCCTGTGCGCGGATCGGCGCTCCGCACTCGGTCGTGTTCGGCGGGTTCTCATCCGAAGCCCTGAAAGACCGAATCAATGATACCGGAGCCAAGGTTGTTATCACGGCGGATATTGGATATCGCCGGGGCCAGCAGGTGCCCCTGAAGAAGAACGTCGACGAAGCTGTCACCGACACTCCCTCGATCGAGCATGTAGTGGTTGTCCAGCGGGACGCCGAGCCAGCATCGGGGGTCACTATGAAGGCTGGACGGGACCTCTGGTACCACGACCTTCTCGCGAGTGCTCCGGCCTATTGCAAACCTGCCGTCATGGACGCCGAGGACCTGCTGTTCATCCTCTATACGTCCGGCACGACCGGTAAACCGAAAGGCATCGTGCACACGACCGGTGGGTACATGACGCAAGCCGTGGCCACCTGTCGATGGGTGTTCGACCTCAAGGACGAGGATGTCTACTGGTGCATGGCCGACGTGGGGTGGGTGACCGGTCACACCTACGTCGTGTACGGACCCTTGGCAATTGGCGCCACGGTCGTCATGTACGAGGGGGCACCCGACTGGCCCGACAAGGGCCGAACATGGGACGTCGTAGAGCGCTACGGTGTGACGATCTTCTACACGGCGCCTACCGCGATTCGGGCGTTCATGAAATGGGGGCCCAATTACCCGAAGCAGCACGATCTCTCGACCCTGCGGCTCCTCGGCTCAGTCGGAGAGCCGATCAATCCCGAAGCATGGATGTGGTACCACCGGCACATCGGGGGGAAACGATGCCCCATCGTCGATACGTGGTGGCAGACGGAAACGGGTGGCATCATGCTCACCCCCCTCCCCGGCGTGACCAAGACCAAGCCCGGGTCCGCCACGGTGCCCTTTCCTGGAATCGAAGCAGACCTGGTGGACAGCAACGGCAACACGGTCGAGGTGGGCGGCGGATACCTCGTACTCACGTCGCCGTGGCCCGGGATGCTCAGAACGATCTATGGCGACGACGAACGCTATGAGGCGGAGTATTGGAGTGAGTATCCGGGCAGGTATTTCACTGGGGACGGGGCGAAACGCGACAAGGACGGGTACTTCTGGTTGCTCGGGCGAGTAGATGACGTGCTCAGCGTCGCCGGACATCGAATCGGCACTATGGAGGTGGAAAGCGCCCTCGTCTCTCATCCAGCCATCGCTGAAGCAGCCGTGGTAGGCCGCCCTCACGATGTCAAAGGAGAAGTCGTCGTTGGCTTCGTGATCCTGCGAGCAGGATTCACCGGCTCCGACGAACTGAAGGCCGAGCTGAAAGACCACGTTGTCAAGAAAATCGGCGCGATCGCCAGGCCGGCCGACGTGTTGTTCACCGCTGACCTACCGAAAACCCGCTCCGGTAAAATCATGCGGCGTTTGCTGCGCGACATCGCTACGGGAGGCACACTGGGTGACGTTACCACGCTCGCAGATCCTACCGTCGTGGCCGGACTCAAACAGCGGTACGAAGAAACGGGAGGGTAGACCGCCGCTAAGCTGAGGAGCCTGTGAACAGGGCCTCAGTCCGAACGCGCGCCCAGAGTTCCGCGAGCGCAGTCAAAAAGATCATCCCGATAATCGCAGCGGATACGAGGCACCACCTGCACCACGCCTCGATAACTACCGCTTCCAAATAGGTGAGATAACCGGAAAACGCAACTCCCACTCCGGAAATCGTTGCGAGCAAAATGGCCGGTTCACGGCGATCGATCCAGGCCGGTTGGAGCCCCGCCAGACTGGTGATCAGAAGCCCGAGATACCCCACCACCCCGAAAAACGCGACAGGAATCCCGAACATCACTGCGTGCTCGGAAAACTGGACGGCTTCGCAAGATCCCGTGCCACAGGCGATCCCGCCGAGAAGCCCGATCTTCCAGAGCCAGAGATACATCGCCAACAGAAACCCGAAAAGAGCCAGGGTGGCGACGGCCATGCGGTACTTCACTGCTGTTCGTTGGCCCTCTCAGCGCGTTCGACGAACTCGATGAACTTATCGATCGAGATCGATCCGGCGATCAGTTGGTCGCCAATGATGAAGCTTGGCGTGGATGAAACACCTAATTGCTGGCCTGCGTTTCGGGTTGCCGCTATACGGTCGACGTGCCGTTGGTCACTCATGCACTGCTTGAACTCTGACATTTCGAGACCAATCACTTGGGCGTACCCGTCAACCAGTTTCCGCGTTCGCCCTTGTACCCAAGCTCCCTGGTTGTAGAACAACTGGTCGTGCATCGCCCAGAACTGCCCCTGGTCACCAGCGCAAGCAGCGGCCAGGTGCGCCACCGGGGCCTTCGGATGGATAGGAAGTGGGAAGTCCCGGAACGTCCACCGGACTCGACCGGTGTTGACGAGCCGGCTCCTGACGTCTGGAGACGTCAGGATTGTGAACATGGCACAAGCAGGACATTGGAAATCAGCGTATTCGATGATCTCGACCTTAGCTGAGTCACTCCCAAGCGTGTACCCAGAAAATGCTGCTCCTGTAGCTATCTCCGGTATCGTGACGGTTTTTCCTCCCGCTGCCGACACAATCCATGCACCACCCGCAACGGCAACGACGCCGAGCGCTACATAAAACGGCTTGAGATTCACCGACTGCGCCATGGTTTTTCGTCCTCCTCGTCGTCCGGCTCAAACGGCTCATCACCGAACATCAGGTTCTCGATCTTGATTTGCGCTTCCTCTACGATGCGACGGTTCTCTGCCACCTCGGGCGTGTCATACGTCGACCGCACCTCATAGTGAAATAGCTCCGAACGAGCATCGCCCATCATTCTCAACAAGTCAGGTCCCGATGTGAGCAGTTCCGTATCGTTTTCCAGCTCCGTGATCCGGGCTGCAAGCGCCCGGAGCAGCTCCACCAAACGCCTTGCCCGCGAGTCATCGTACGTTGGCTCAGTCATGTCCCTCCGATCGTGCCGTCGCAAGACACAAAATCCACCGACAATCTACCAGGAAGGTCGGGAAAGAGGTGTTTGCGCCACCGGCCGACCCCATTTACAATTCTGCCCGACAGGCATTTGGAAGGAGTACGAGTTTGACGGCATTTGATAAGGCGCGAGACGAGTTGTTCAGTCACATTCTGCATTGCGAGGTGATGGGTGCAAATCCTGAGCATCAGCGCGAGTGGTTCGACGATACCATGGAATACATGGGAGAACGCTATTCGACGCTCAACACGCAACAACTCGCCGAGATTCGGAATCTGGGCGAGCGATACGTACAACCCGTGATTCAGCGTGACTCCGAAGTGAGTTCCCCGGCCTAGAAAGCCGCTATCGCCAGCGGAGCCGGACACCCGCCGAAACGAACACCCCACCGGTGATCCCCGCCTCCACGAACCATCCACGGGGAGAAAAGGGACCACTCTCGACACCGAAAAGCAGGACCAAGTACTCGCGAGTGTCCGAGGCCACGAGCAGAGAGACACCGCCACCGGCGTATGGTGTCAGGCCGCGCCGCCGGAATGGTTCCAGATGATAGGTTACCTGGAGTGCCCCCCGTCCACCAAGGGTCCCCTCGCGGTCACCGATATTGGCTGTGAGCCCGATGCGAAGGTGGCCGGCGGGCCTTAGGGCCGCACCCAATCCACCACCGTAGAACTGGGCGCCGGTCACAACCCCGACACCCTGCACTTGGAGTTCGAGCGTCGACTGAGCGTCGACTGCTGGGGCAGCCACGATCAGAATGGCCACGCTGAGCCACGGGCTACACAAGCTCGATGTCGTACCCTACCGCGACGTCCGGCGCCAATGAATGGATGACCGAGCAATATTTCTCGATCGACAAGGACACTGCATGCTCGATTTTCTCCCGGTCCAGGCCGTCGCCACTCACGCGAAACGTCATGTGAATATCCGTGAATCGTCGAGGTTCTTCTTCCCGACGTATACCTGAGACCGTAATCTCCAGCGTGGTGGGCAGCTGCCGCATCTTCTTCAAAATGTGGACGACGTCCGCACCGGAACATCCGCCGGCGGCCATCAGTAGCGCCAGCATGGGGCTCGGCCCTTCCTCGGAATCGCCATCAACCACAATGGAAGGGCTTTCGGGCTCCGTTCCGGCAGCTCTAAACCTCATACCTTCGCCCAGCCACTCCATCTTCACGGTACGCCTGTTGGAAGCAACCGTCTGTCGCATCTAGAACCCTCCTCCCCGCATGACGATCCCCACGAGGATTCGATGGCGTTGCAGCGCGTTCTGCGGGTGGTATTCGATGAGCCAATTCATCTGATCGTTCAATCGGAGTTCGAAGCCCAAGACAAACTGCCACCACACCGCGGGGCATCCCGGAAAGGTCCCACAAAGTTCGTTGCCGGCCAAGGCGATACCCGAACCGATGTAGGGAATGGCGATATTGGAGTCAGCAGTAAAGCGATACACCAACTCGAAGCTCCCGACGTATGAGTTGGGACTAGGAGCAAAACCAAGTTCACCAACCAACCGGAACCGCAGTCGCTCCGAATAGAGGTATCCCACGTCCATCGAGCCGCCAGCCAGGGCCTGGCCATCGCCCTCGAGGTCGAAACCGCCTCGAAGTCCCAGCGTATATAGACCCAATTTGGCCCACGGCCTACCGCTGTCATCCAACCCGGTCTCCTGTCCGCTCAGGGGCGGAACCACCCCAAGCGTCACGAAAACGAGCACCCACAGCGTTGTCATTGGTTTCATCGCTTGCTCCAAGCCCCACGACCGTAGTCGGCCACAGCATAGACGGAAATCGCCGCCGTCACCCATGCCAGGGGGCGGATGAGATTCGAGCCCAACACCCAAGTGAACAACGTTAACAACTGAAATACCGTCACCACTTTTCCACCGGCCCTCGCCGGTACCGTCGTGGGCCGTCCAAGGATCCACGTGATGAAGAAGCTCAGCGCGGCCAGCAGGTCGCGAAGCAGGACGGCAAGCACCTCGAGCACGGCCAGGTCGCCGCTCAAGGCGACCGCCACGAACGCCGTTCCGACAAACGCCTTGTCCACAATAGGATCCAGGACCGCACCCACCCTAGATCCGCCAATCCGGCGCGCCCAAATACCGTCCAGCACATCACTCGCCGCCGCAAGGAACAAGATACCGAGCCTCATCCACAGGCCGTGGGCAAGAAGGAACGCAACCGCAAGAGGAATCCTTATCGCCGTCAACCCATCCGGGGCCTTGAACAGCGATATTTCTTGCCGCCTTTCAGAACGGTCTGTAGTTTGCATCATTACGGGTGTTCACCCGTTGGAGGCCTAATGGACAAGGAACTCATCTCCCAATCAGCCATCTTCGAAGACCTGGATGATGACGAACTCGAGCATATAGCGGAAATCTCTAAGACCCAGGAGTTCAAGTTCGGCCAATACATCTTCAAGGAAGGTGATAAGGGCAACCGTCTGTACATCATCTCGAAGGGTGAGATACGGATTTCCCGCGATGTGCCCGGATCGGGCGAAGAAGCCCTCGCCGTCTTGAAACAAGGCGCGTGTTTCGGGGAGATGGCGGTCTTGGATCGATCCGAACGCTCGACCGATGCGATTGCCAACACGGACTGCACACTCCTAACGATCACGCGTTCCGATTTCGAGCTCTTACTCGACTTCAACCGCGAACTCGCGTACAAGGTGCTTTGGTCAGTGGTTCGACTCCTTTGCGGGCGCCTGCGGATCACGAACGACAACCTGCGCTCGTTCTTGGCGATGTCGATGTTCTAATCGTCCTTCGCGACTCCTCGCACTACGAACTCGGCGCGCTGGCCATCCAGGAATACGCGCGACGCTACCTCGACCACCTGTTGCTGGGTCACTGCTCGCAATCGACTTGCCTGCTCCGGCACAGTCTCGATCGCATCCTTCATCCAGGCCTGCAGGACCTCATCGGCCATCGAACGGCCGCTCTGCTGCCGCATCTCGACCGACCCCGCCGCATAGTTCTTCGCTCGATTCAGCTCCGCGTCATCCGGTGGGTCATCCACGAGACGGCGAAGCTCGCCGAGCATTGCGCTGCGGGCTTCATCTTCCCGCTCTGGAGAGGTCGCGATATACGCGAGCATCAATCCGGCGTACCGCCCCAACCACGGGAAGGCGCCCACGGTGTACGCAAGGGAACGACGCTCACGCAATTCTTCGAACAAACGGCCGGCCAACCCGCTCAACACCGATGCGGTAACGGACAAGGCATATCGTTCGGGCGACTCGAACGGGAAAGCGGGGAATGCCATCGCCAGCGCGGTTTGTTCCTTTTTCCGCTCCTCGTGCGCATGAGTGGCACGAGCCGACGGTGGGGCATGAGTCGCACCGCCGATGGCGCCGGGCCACTCTAGCAACGGCGCCATCGCGATCCGCATCGCCTCGAGTCCCAAGTCTCCAACGGCCACTACAACCGGTTGTGTTCTCGTCAATCGCTGAGCCCAATCGTGCACTTCGGCAACCGTGATCCGTTCCACCGAATCCGGAAACCCCGTTGTTGGCAAGCCATACGCGTGTTCTCCAAACGCCTGCCCTAATACGCGGTCAATTGGATAACCAAACATGTCGTCTTGGGCGCGGCGTGCGTCTGACGCCAGAAGCCGGCGTTCGATTTCTACTTCGGCGTCATCGAGGTTCGGACGTTCCGCGACCGCGCGAACGAGGTGCGCAGCCGTTCCAGCGTGTTCGGCGGGGACGGTCACCCACCATCCCATGTGATCGGCACGAATAGCCGAAGCAAGGCGTCCACCCAACCGTTCGAACGCCTGGGCTAGTTCCTCACCCGACAATCCCGATGCTCCCCTGACGGCACAGCGCGCGACGAGCGACGAAAGTCCGGCGTTCGCACGGGTCTCCATCATCGGAATGCCGGCAAAATGCAATCCGAACCTCACTAGGCCTGTGCCGAGTTTCTCACGAACAATCAGGTCAGAGGTATCGTGAGCTACCAGAAAGATCCCGCTCGCTACCTCTTGGGCACTCCCGTTGGAATACGGTGCATCCGACGCATCCAACTGCCGCACGACCGCGGGAGCATCGATCTTGGCGGACGCGCCGTTCGACCACGTGTTTGTTATGGACGCTGGAGAATCCTCCGGAGAGAACGCGACGACGCAGGTAGCCTCTGGGTCGAGATAGCGTTCTGCCGCTGCCGCCACATCATCTCGATTCACGCTCATCGACTGCTGATAGAACTCATTGAGGAGGTGCACGCCGCCCAAGGCCTCGGCCTCGCAAAACATGGTCGCCCGCCCCTCCATGGACTCGAACCGGCCGAGCCACTGCGTTCGCACCAGTGCCCGAACACGCTCGATGTCCTCATCGGTTGCCGCTCCCTGCCGCAGCTCGCCGGTCCGGCGCACGGCTTCGGCGACAGCTTGGGAGAAGCTCGATGGATCCGCCTCCAACCCAATGCTGAAGACACCAACCTCGGTTGGGGTATAGTGGCCGGCAGACGTGCTGGTTGCGATTCCGGTTCTCCTCAGATAGCGGTAGAGGTGAGACCCGCGTCCGGACCCCAGAATGTCCGCAGCAACGTCCAGGCTCGGTGCATCAGGATGGAGAGCATCGACCGTGCGCCACCCCAAGGCGGCTCGCGAGCGTTTGACATCGCCGGTGAGCACGCGAATCGCGGGCGTGACTGGGTCGGTTTCCGCCGGCGACCCGTCAAACGTCCCCGGCGTGCGATTCCAGTCGCCGTAGAAATGATCGACCAACTCAAGTGTTTCCGAAACGTCTAGATCACCGACCACCGATATGATCGTGCGGTCCGGTGTGTATCTCGATTCGTAGTAGGCAACGAGGTTGTCGCGCGTCAGTCGGCGCAACCCTTCTTCTTCGCCAATCCGCCAACGGCGGATTCGGTGGGTTTGGAACAACAGTTGGAACAACGTCTCCTGCGTAACGGCCGCGGGCGTATCCTTTTTTCGCATGGCCTCTTGAATGATCACTTCGAGTTCACGCGACAGCTCGTCTGCATCTAAAGCGGCATTTCGGAGGGCGTCGGACTGGACGTCCAGTGCCTGACGGAGCCCACCGTCGGAGGACGGAAGCACTGTGTAGTAGACCGTTTTGTCGTAGATCGTACCGGCGTTGATGTACCCGCCAACCTCTTGTGTTTCGCGGGCGATGGCCTGCGGGCCACGCCGAGCCGTACCCTTGAAATACATGTGCTCGAGTACGTGAGCGATCCCAACCCATTCGTCCGGTTCGTCGAAATACCCGGCTCTCACATGGGTCACGACTGCAACCACCGGAGCGGATGGCGCGCGTTGGATTATGGCGGTCAGTCCATTGTCCAGTTGCGTACGAACGAGATCGCGAGTCCACAACATGCGGCGAAAGGTAACGGGGCTGCAGGCGCAGCCCCGCGGGGATACTACCGGAGAATATCGATAAAGCCCGCCTGCTCCGCACCACGCACGAAACTCTCGGCGTCGGTCACGGGAATCACAACGCCGCGCTCCCGCTCGCTACGTCGAGCCACTAGCTCCATGTACTGAACGATGGACGAACGTGAGCCATGCCGGTCGTCCATCTTCATCTGCAAGACGATCTCTTCCCACGTTCCCGAGTACGTAACGCCGGTTTTCGTGCTCACCCTGTGCACTTCGCCAGGACGCTTGCTCATACCCTGCAGTTCGGTGAGCAAAGTCCCGAAGAGTTCCAACTGCCGGGGATCCCGTATTGACCCGGTGAAGTGGATCGCCTGGATCTCAGCCAGGAATTGCTCGTCGGGATCGAGATCCTCGGAGAGTTCCCGCAGTCGGTCTTGCCACTGCTTGATTTCGGGATCGTCGGCGAGAAGGCGATAGATCGACTTCTTCAGTTCTACCGTTCGCCACAGGGCCAACTCATCTACGTGTTCTTCCGGTACCGTCTGCTCGAAATGGAACAGGGCGGCATCGTACTCGCCGCGGTCGTACAGCAGGTTCCCCAGATAAATCCGCGCCTCCGCGTAGTTTTCATCCAGGTCCAAAGCCCGGCGCAACCAGTAGAGGGCAGCATCCTCCGCCCCCAGGCGGTGTTGGGCATAGCCTAGACTCGCCGTCGCCTCTGCCGAATCGTCATTATGAGCAACGGCCAACTCGAAGAACCCGCGCGCGTGTCGTAGCATGCTCTCTCTGAACAACGCGCGCCCAATCTGGAGCATGAGGTCGTGATCTTCTCGGAATCCAAGAGAGAGAACGCGATCGAAGTATTGCAACGCCGTCGACCGGTCGCCGAGCTTGAGGAGCACCTCGCCCAATCCAGCGTGCGCCTCCTCGTTGTTTTCATCGAGCGCAAGCACCTCTTCGAAACTGCGCCGAGCCCAAGCATACTCCTCCATGCCTAGGTAGGCATAGGCAATACCCAAATGGAGGTCAGGCGCGAAAGGGTACAGCGAAACACCCTCTTTGAGAACATTGAGGGCTTCGTCATACCGTGCATCTGAGTACAAATTGTGGGCGCGTTCCGCGTAATCCTCAGAACTGAGGAAGGGGTCCGACACTAGCCGGGCCTCCGGTGGAAGTCTGGTCACAATACAACGCAACCGCAGATCGCACAAGAGGTTGCGCCACCCGCCAATGCGCGAGCCCGCCGATCATCAAGAAGTTCTGGCACCCGGCAGCATACCGAAACTGCCTGGGAGGCGGGCTCCCAACGACCTGGGAGCCGCGGTAATGCTAGTTCATCTTGTTCACGGACAACTGCTGGAAATGGATTTTCCAGGCATCGTCAGCAGTATCGCGAATCCAAAGGATCGTGCCTTTGCCCGGCAGGACCTCGCGGTTGCTGTCTTGGCTAATCACATCGGTGGAATGCGCAAACGTCGATAGCGCGGTCCGCGACCCGAGCAACTCGGTCCTCTTCTGCGACGTCACGAAGTTCATGTAACGCGTCGCATTGAGGAAATTGTGCAACTCCAGTCGTTGGCCATCAAACCCCTTGGCGACGGTTCCGTCGGGCCAGAACACCACCAATTGATCATGTTCGTGGTAATACGCTAGGATCTCGTCACGGTTCCCGCTGTTCATGGCCGTTACCCACCCGTCGAAACGCGCGGTTACGGCTTCCTGAAATTGGATGCGCTGCTGCCTCGTCATTTCCGGCGGCTGACAGGCTAACACAGCCGTCAGTACCAACGCTGACAGCACTCTACACTTCGGCATGAGAACCTTCCCTTTCTTCAACCCGTACACGTCGGTAAAGCTACTGGTCGGACCTCTTGCGTCAATCCGGTGTGGGGCATAGCGTACCCGCCGCACCACCCGATACGGTGGTCCGGCAGAGTGATTGGGTGGACTGGGCGTGCCCGTGGGTAGACTAGGCTCATGAGTCCAGTCTACCTTTTCCTTTTTCCACGGAGTCACCGATGGTAGGAATACCTTTCGCCGTCATCGCCGCACTGACTTTACCGCAGGCCGGCCCCCAACAAGATGACCCGAGGATTCACGATATAGTTGCCGCGGTCTCAGCGGATCGTATTGAATCCGACATTCGCACGTTGGTTGGATTCGGCACTCGTAACACACTGTCAGATACGCTTTCACCAACTCGGGGTATTGGCGCTGCTCGCCGATGGATCAAGGCGGAGTTCGATCGTATCTCAGCGGCGTGCGGTAACTGTCTAGACGTGTTCTACCTGGGAGAGACCTTCGAGGCCGGAGCCAGTCGGCTCCGAGACGATCAAGACACGCGAATCGTGAATGTGATAGCTGTGCAGCAAGGCACGACCGATCCGGGTCGGTACGTCATCATGGCCGGTGACATCGATTCTCGGATATCCAGCGGGTCCAATTTCACCGACTCCGCCCCCGGGGCGAACGACAATGCCTCCGGAATGGCCGGGACGATCGAAGCCGCCCGTGTGCTCTCCCAACATCGTTTCAACGGATCCATCGTCTACCTCGGGTTGTCGGGCGAAGAGCAGGGGTTGTACGGAGGCGGAACGGTCGCGCGGATGGCGGTCGACAGCGGGTGGAACATCCAGGGAGTGCTCAACAACGACATGATCGGTAACATCGAAGGTGTCGACGGTGTCGTCGAGAACAACACGGCACGAGTGTTTTCCGACGGGACCCAACCCCTCGATGTCGCGATATCGCGATTGGGAGGTCCCGACCTCTTTCGGCGCGCGCGCGCGAATGAAACTGTCGAGGTATCGGCGGCCGAGCTAGTTCGCCTGCAACGATTGGTAAATACTTGGCGTCGACGCGGCGGAGCCGTCGACGGGACGTCTCGACAGCTTGCGCGTCACGTAGATCGGATGGCTGACATCTACCTCCCAACGTTGGACATCATCATGATCTACCGGCTCGACCGATTCGGTCGCGGCGGGCACCACACCCCGTTTGCCAACGAAGGGTTCCCCGCCGTCCGCATCATGGAAACCCATGAGAACTACACCCGACAACACCAGGACATCCGGGTGGAGGACGGCGTTGCGTACGGTGACGTGATCGATGGGGTGAACTTCGATTATGCGGCGAAACTCACGGCATTGAACGCCGCGGTCCTGGGATCGATCGCGGCGGCACCGAGACAACCGCAGAATGTGAGCATCACCGGTGCCGTTCGGCCAGCCGCCTCCATGGAATGGGACCCATCCAAAGACGCTTCGAACGTTGCCGGCTACCGCGTGTACTGGCGCGCGACGGACTCCCCAACGTGGGACAACAGCCGTTGGGTCGGGACCGCAACCGAACATCGGTTCGAAGGCCTGGTAATCGACAACTTCTTTTTCGGAGTGGCAGCGGTCGGTCACGATGGAAACGAGAGCGTGATCGCCTTTCAGAGTTCCGGCAGGTAGGTGTCGAATCTTTCGTCGTACCACAAACGACTCTTTGTCTTTCTGAGCGTCGCGACGTTCTTCGAAGGGTACGACTTCATGGCCCTCAGCCAAGTTCTTCCGAACATCCAATCGGAAATGGGGTTGTCCGAGGCTGCACTCGGCAACCTCGTTGGCGTCATCAGTGCCGGGACCATCGTGTCCTACTTCCTCATTCGGATGGCTGACAAGTGGGGCCGGCGCAGGGTTCTCACCATCACCATTTTGGGATACGCGCTTCTGACCTTGATGACGGCGACGTCGCGTGGCCCAGTGGATTTCGCAATCTACCAATTCACGGCCCGGATCTTTCTCATCGCCGAGTGGGCACTCTGCATGGTATACGCAGTGGAAGAGTTCCCAGCTGACCCGCGAGGGTTCGTTCTCGGACTCATTCTAGCGTTCAATTCGCTTGGCTCCATCACCTGCGCTGTGGTTGCCCCGCTACTGCTGGCTACACCGCTGGGGTGGCGCAGCGTCTATCTGGTCGGGGTCATTCCACTACTACTCATCGCCTACGCACGTCGCGGAATTCGCGAAACGAAGCGCTTCGAGGAATTGCAGCAAGCTCGGGCCGGTAAGACGCACTCCATGTTTGCGATCATGCGATCGCCGTATCGGACCCGGGTCCTTCAGCTGGCACTCATCTGGGGACTCACCTACCTCTGCACCAATACGGCCGTGCTGTTCTGGAAACAGTTCACGGTAACGGAACGCGGCTTCACCGACGCCGACGTTGGCAAAGCGATCGCCCTTGCTTCGGTGGGTGCCCTGCCGTTCGTCTTCAGTATCGGCAAGCTCCTAGACAAATGGGGCCGCCGGAAGGGCGCGGTACTCATTTACGTTATTTGCGGCGTCTCCGTCGTGCTTACGTACCAATTGCACAACTTCTGGTTGCTGACAGCGAGTCTCATGTGGGCGATCTTTGGCGCGATTGCGCTCCTATCTCTGCTCAATGTGTACACTACGGAACTGTTCCCTACCGACATGCGCGCAGATGCCTTCGCCTGGGCGAACAACCTTCTGGGCCGAATCGGCTACGTACTCGCCCCCGTTTTGGTTGGGCGCGCTGCCGCACGCATAGGGTGGGGCAACGCGGTATCACTGACCGCCATTGCCGTGCTCATGGCGTTGATTCTGATTCTGTGGTTCCTGCCCGAGACGGCAGGGAGGGAACTCGAAGAGACGTCAGCAGTCTAGGAGCTGGCCCGTACTGAGGTGGAAGACGTATCCTTCACTGCGAGACGCTACGACCCAATGGCAATTCCGCTCGAGACCGTTCAAGAGGCGCTAGCCGGCAAATACCAGGTCGATACCGAGATCGGCCGAGGTACGATGGCTACCGTATTCCGGGGACGTGACGAGCAGGATCGCGACATCGCTATCAAAGTTCTCCGTCCAGAGTTCGCGGTTACCATCATTGGCGACCGTTTCCACCGCGAGATCGCCATTCTCACTCATCTCGGGCACCCCAACATTCTCCCGATCTATGAATCAGGTGAGGCCAACCGTCTCGTCTATTTTACGATGCCGTACGCGGGCGGCGGCACCATCCGCACCCGCATCGACACTGGCAACAGTGGGATGACTCTCGACGAAACGGCACGGATCGTCACCGAGGTCGCGGCCGGGCTCGACCATGCACATGCGGCCGGGGTCGTCCATCGTGACATCAAACCCGAAAATATCGTATTCGACCAGGGCAGTGCGGTGATCTGTGATTTTGGTATCGCCCGCGCGGTGATGTCGGCGGGTGGCGAACGGATCTCCACGAGTGGGCTAGTGGTCGGGACACCGGCCTACATGAGCCCCGAACAGGCATCCGGGCTCCCCGAAATCGACCACCGAGCCGACATCTATGGTCTTGGGTGCGTCGTCTATGAGATGTTAGTGGGAGAGCCGCCGTTCACGGGCCGGTCCATGCAGACGATCATGAGCAAACAGATCAAAGAACCACCTCCGTCCCTATGCGTCGTGCGGCCCGACCTGCCGGATCAGGTGGAAGCCGCAGTCAACACTGCGCTCGCGAAAGCGCCTGAAGATCGATTCCCAAACGGTGCCGAGTTTGCGGCGGCACTGCTGCGAGCCTAAGAACCAACACTGGACGACGTGCCCGTCCCGATCAACCCTGCGCGACGATCCATGCGCCAGCAACGAGATCCTGAACGGCGACACCTACGGATTTGAAGATCGTGGTCTGGCCCCCACCTGAGGGCAGTTTGACCCGCTCGTTCACAAGCTCCCCAATCTCGATTAGATCGTCTTCGCTCTTCACCCCGGCATCCAGCGCTCGGATGATTTCACCAGCCTCAGCCAACGCCGCAGGCCGGTGATCCACCACGATGACCGCGGATTGCAAGAGATCGAGATCGAGTTCCTGCATGGTGGGCGCAAACGATCCCACGGCGTTCACATGAGCACCAGCCTTTACGTCCACCCCCCTCAAGATGGGGACAGTCGAGTTGGTAGCAGTACAGATGATGTCAACTCCGTCCACGGCGGCTGATACGGAATCGGCCACTTCAACAGTCACATTTGCCAACCAATCCGCGCCGCGAACGTCGGCGACCATACTCTCGGCACTTGCGGTCGAGCGAGCGCACACAGCCACCCGACGAACATCACGAACCGCACACACTGCTTCCAGTTGGGTCCTGGCTTGGGCCCCCGCCCCGACAATCGCCACGGTCGACGCATCGGGTCGCGCAAGCAAGTCCGTGGCG
>Ga0114949_10000430_pt1 | contig 22213 bp, 17 predicted proteins | sample N074metaG_FD_83505 | JGI IMG/M metagenome (GOLD analysis project Ga0114949, IMG submission 83505) | Deep subsurface microbial communities from Kermadec Trench to uncover new lineages of life (NeLLi) - N074 metaG | ecosystem: Environmental > Aquatic > Marine > Ocean trench > Sediment | place...
CAAATATGTGTTGAGTCTCGAAAGAGTTGGTAAACTTGAAATACAGCGACTGTACAAAAATCACAGCAACAAAAATTGCTAATCCCCAGGGCAGGTAATCCTTAATGTTTTTTCCCATTGGCTTTCCTTTAGAAATTTGGACCTAATACAAGGAACTGGCTGAGCACGGTTTCATTTCATCCCAAATAAAATACCGTTGGTCTGAAAGGGAAATTACTTACAAACTATTATATAAAGTAATTGCTTTAGTATATTAATCAGTTAATTATTTTAAATAACGCTGTGTTTAGACCACATCTCTTCTACACAGCCCGACCGAAGGCTTAATCCTTGATCCTTTTATAGAAAATTGTTACTAAAATTATAAGTTTGTTTGCAAAAACCAAGGCATCTTCTATAAATAACCGCTATCCTCTCCCGATATATAAAATAGACTATGAAAATATCCGGGAAAAGACCTCTGTTTATGTACAACTTTGGACTAATTTGATGCGCGAGAGCCCCAAAGGAAAAGAAGAAATAATTGATAGTCCCCAGGAGATTGCTGAGCTATTAAGCCTGGCCAAGGACTTTCTATGGAAGTTTTCATACTGCAAACCGAAAGCGAAACCTGATCCATCTAACAGTACTGAGATTTTTCACGTTAACCCTGATGAGGGATACCTAACCGTAAGCTCAGAAATTAACGCGATATGCCCCGAAGACAATAATGCAATTCAATTTGCTGCACAGGATGCCGGAATCCGAGTTAATTTTGACTCTAAAACCCTGCCCTACCCTGGTAACCCATTGGCTTACCGGTTCGCCAGTGAACGACGGGTAGCCTTTCCTGAAAAGCTGATATACCAACAGAATCGAGAAAACGCGCGAATTAGTTTTGAAAATCAGCAGCCAGTTCCACTAGCACTATTCACTGATAAGGATATTCACATGACTGGTGTAGTTAGTGATATATCCGCCACTGGAATAAAAGGGCGATTCCCAGGCTATATTATTGAGCAATTCGAAGAGCAGGGCCTAATAGCAGATTGTGTTCTCGAGCTTCCCAACGGTAAGTCTGTGCAGTGCCGTGTCGAGGTTCTTGGCAGCTCTTATGAATTTACCCGCGATGTCAGCTTTGTTCGAGGTAGATTTCAGAAATTGACCGAGCAAAGCAAATCCCAAATTCTCGAGCTTATTGAACAAATCAGCAAACAGAAGCTAATGGAAAAGACTGCCTGACTCACGCCCACACTTCGGAGTTCAGCGTATCTTGGTATTAAGTAAATCTAGCCGAGGGACCTCTGATTAACGCCACAACATTACTACTTGTCGCTTGCCCCCATGGCACAAGAATCCGATAACCAGCCACTCGTTGTCGATGGCCTGTGCAAAAATTGTGGTCAGTCTCTTCAGGGGGATTATTGCTCTAACTGTGGTCAACGAAATAAAGAATTCGTCAGCTTTTTCCCCAGCTTGATAACAGAGGCATTTGAGGGCCTACTCGCCTTCAACTCCAGAACTTACGTTACCCTTTGGTATCTGCTATCCCGACCTGCTTTTTTGTCCAATGAATATTTGTCAGGCAGAAGGGTACGCTATCTGCCACCGATGAGGTTGTTCCTGGTATTTATTCTGATCTTTATTTTTACCATCTCGGTGGAACTGTTCCTGGATTCTATAGGAGTCAATCAGGACCCCGACGCGAATATTACACCAGTGGAGGAGTTAGAAAGTGACCAGACCAGCACCACTGTTACAATCTCCACACTGAGTGGTACCAGAGAATTTGTCATCGACGGCGAAGATAGTGAATCTATAAATTATGTTCTAGAGTTTATCGGGAACCTACGCCTACCCTTTCTGTCTGCGGAGACTAATCAGGAATTTGTAAGGTTATTGCAGACTCAAGCAGAAACTAACATCCCCGCTATTCGGGAGAACCCAAGAGACTTCGCCAGCCAGTTATTGGAATACGTCCCGATACTGATGTTGATTCTTATACCGTTGCTCGCCCTTATTCAGCAAGTAGCTTACCTGGGTTCCGGACGTTACTATATTGAACACTTGGTTTTGACAATCCATAACCATAGCTTTTTGTTTTTAGCCTTTATCCTTTCGTTCCTTTTAGATTTGATGACGAGCATCGACATTACAGTAATTACACGTTTCATCGACCTGCTGAATACACTGGTAAGTATCTGGATAATCGTTTACTTATACTTAAGTCTGAAATTCTTTTTTCAACAAGGTTATATAGTGACCTTTTTGAAATATCTTGTGATCTCCATCACCTACGGGACTTGCTTGATCGTGGGAATAATTGCGGTCATGTTATTTGGTTTCTTTGCTTATTAAGCCAATTAACCAATAGAAATATAATCATTCTAAAACTACTGATTCAAACTGTCGGTATTCATTTCAGTAATGCCACTCTGCTACGCGCTCGTTTTATCGCCCACTCTCCGCTAAAGCGGGATTCGTAGTGCCGCGATAGCCAGGCAATTGCAATACCACCAATTACACCCGGCGCTACCCATAGAATGAGACTGGCATCAGCGAAAGCCCCGCTGAATATACTGTCGAATATCCGGCGCCCACCGAATACAAAAAATGCCGTATACGCTCCTATGCCAGAGCCAATAAGCCCGCGCAGATGCTCAATCCACCATTGCTTGGGTTTGTGTTCAGTTTTGAAATTATAATGTAAATTGCTCAGTCCTATTACAACCTGCAGTACTGAAAAAACCATAAAAAGTACGCTTTGATAAATAATTCCGGTGACAAAGAGTGAGATGCCAACAAGGACCAGAGCCAGACAAAGGAACGTATGAACCGGAGTTCGCAATGCCTGTCGATCTTCTTTGACTTGAATTGCCAACCACCCTTGCCTGGTACTAGTGAACACTAGGATGCTCAGTGAAAACAGAAATATGGCAAAACTCCTGATTTCAGCAATTGCTTCCCGCTCTTCCGCAAGGGTCATCTGGATACCGTCTGCATGCATCGACAGAGGGAAAAGAAGATCCAGGCTGGACATGAGAAACCCTGATGCAGCTACGATATACATTGCCGAGGCAAAATAGCGGCCAAAGCGTTTATGATCCAAATTTCCTTTGCGGGTAAATACTGGAATCCAAAATACCATCAGAGCGCAACTGCCTATGGCAATATGCAAGTAAAACGAAAGTTGGTGAATAAGTAACATTTGGCTACTCCTTTGTAATGTACAGTTAATTCTATAAAGCTTTGCTGACTGATTTAGCCGGTATGGTTGTGAATATTAGGGCTTACGGGTTTCTAGCAACAGTGCCAGAAGTCATGAGTTTAAATGTGACTTCTGGCCTATAGGTGTGAACCCTTCCCTGTGCAATAATTTAGCCCTGGTTTCAGGAGCCTGCCCATGCGACTTACAGAGATTATTAATCACAATAATGTATTAAACCTTAGCGGAATTCTGGTAATGCTGGTGGTGGGATCACTGTCGGTTTACGTGGTTTCAAACACCGGAATCTGGCCGCTTGTAGCAACCCTATCGGTTATTAACCTATTCGCATTCGTTGTGATTCTTGGTAACTGGGCACGTCAGTCACCGATTCGTCAGCAAGGGTTACTGTGGCTGGAGGCCGTTGTCATAGTGACGCTTTATTTTTTCGTCGGCGTCTCCTTTATAGCCATATTAGGCATAATCTGGGTCGTGCAGGCCGCCGAATTTAATGGCCCACGTACAGCTGCCTGGCTGCTTGCTGCCAGCGTGGCTGTTTTTGCAACGAGCCAGTTTTATCACTGGTACGGAACCGAAACCATTAATGCTATTGTCAATGCCGTTACTTTAGGCTTATTCCATGTGTTTGCTTTCAGTGCGACGCAACGTGCAATTGGAGAAAGACATTTACGTGAAGAAACTGGAGTGCTCAATCGGGAACTGATCGCGACAAGGGATTTACTATCACAAAGTACTCGGCAAAATGAACGATTACGAATTGCCCGAGACTTGCACGATATCCTCGGCCACCACATGACCGCTTTGATCCTCAATTTGGAAGTGGCTAACCACTGTGCTGAAGGGAAAGCACAAGAAAAAGTTGAGCAATCATTATCGCTGGCCAAGCTGTTGCTCAGCGACCTGCGATCGGCAGTAAGTGAGCTTCGCGAAGATGATGTAATCAACCTCAGGCAATCGATCAACAAGATGATTGCCGACATACCAGACCTTGAGATCGAAGTGAACTTTAGTGATGCCCCTGCAATCAATGATGTCGACCTCGCCGAGACGCTGTTGCGCTGCACTCAAGAAGCCATGACTAATGTGCTGCGCCACAGTAAAGCAAGTCAATGTAAAATAAGTTTTTCAAAAGCAGGAACCGACTGTGTACTTACTGTTTATGATGATGGTAAAGGGGGTAAAAAGATAGAACCAGGTAATGGATTGAAAGGAATGCGCGAGCGGGTTGATGCCAACGGTGGGTCGCTTTCATGGGAATACAACCAACAGGGTTTTTGCCTTTCCGTACAACTTCCTCTGGTAGTCGCACAATGACAATTAGAGTCATGTTGGCTGAAGACCAGAACTTGGTACGCCAGGGTATCTGTAATTTACTTGAGCTCAGTGACAAAATTGAAGTGGTAGGCCAGGTTGTAGATGGTTCAGAAGTATTAGCAGGAATTGAACAATGTCAACCTGATGTATTGTTGTTGGATATTCGCATGCCAAAAATGACCGGTATTGACGCGTTGAACGCCATGAAAGAAAGCAACGTCAGTGTTCCTACCATTATCCTTACTACCTTCGATGACCACCAGCTGGTGTTGGAAGGAATGCAGGCAGGAGCAAAGGGTTTTCTACTAAAAGATGTATCCCTGGATAGCCTGGTCAACGCAATTGAAAAAGTACATGGGGGTGAAACCCTGGTACAACCGGCAATTACCGAGCGTATTCTCCAGGGCTTATCGGGTCTGCAGTCAAATTTGGATGAAGTAGAACCATTAGAAGATCTCTCGTTGAAGGAGCTCGAAGTATTGCGCTTAATGGCAGGGGGTTATAGCAATCGCGAAATATCAGTTGCCATCCATAAATCTGAAGGCACGATAAAGAACCAGGTCTCTTCAATTCTCGATAAACTTCAAGTCAGAGATAGAACTCAGGCCGTACTGAGAGCTATTAATTTGGGATTACTTTAGTGGCACCAGGTCGGTCTCCCACACAAAATCCCGGCAACAGACTCCCTTAATTTGTGTTGTTATATTTTCGAAACAGAAAAAAGAGGAATTTCTCCCTCTTCCGATCTGGCCAGTAAGTAAGTTATAGAGAATTTAAGAATGCCAACAGGCTCTCTTGTTCTGCTGCTCCAAGATTGGCAAACACATCTGGCATCAGCGATTCATCAGCGTCGGTAATTGAATTCACGCGGTCCTTGAAATAAGTAACCCAACGCGCGCCATCAGCACTTTGTATTTGTACAGCCAATTCAGAGTCATTACGAAACCGTCCGCGTATGATGGTGCCGTCGGATTGTTCTACTATCTTTGCTGCATAACCTGCGACAATTGATTGCGACGGATTAACCAATGCCTGTAAAAGTTCGTCTTGGCTTAGACGCGAACCAACACCATCAAGTGCTGGACCCACCCTACCTCCCTGGTCTCTATAGGAATGGCAACTTACACAGCCGACGGCTGTATTGAAAAGTTGCTCTCCCGCCAAGGCGGCTGGATCATCGCTTGCCGCCGCATTTTCCTCCACGGTTGATAACCCTGCTTCACCTTGTAACACACGCACATAACCGGCAACATCCAGTAATTCTGTGTCACTGAATGAAGATCCCCATGCCACCATACCGGTTCCAGACCGGCCGCTGGTGATGACTGCGATTAACTCATCGTCGCTAAGACTTACAGCACTGCGATCAGTTAACGGTTTACCCATCGTCTGGCCTTCACCAATGCCACCATGACATAATTGACAGTAGGCATCATAAAGCACCTGGCCTTCGCCAACTCCGGCGATACTGGCAGCCGAAGCAAGGCATAGGCTAAGCAGTGTAAAATTTCTCAAATAATTTTTTTTGATTCCCATTGCCCAATAACTTTCTTTTTTACAAACTGAACAAAATATAATTGCCTGGTGAAATACCAGTGGCAACGCCTGCTCGGGTAACTGCGTTACGGGTTCCTGAGGCAATTCCTATGTATTGTTTGCCATCAATAGTGAAACTGGTAGGCGGCGCATAGACGCCACTACCGGTCTGAAATTGCCAAAGCACTTCACCGGTCGTGTCGTTAAATGCTCTTAAGTAACCATCGGCTCCGCCGGCAAAAACCAACCCTCCGCCGGTTGCCAAAGTGCCTGCCCAATTGAATGAACCCGGTAGTTCAAATTGCCATTCAATCTGACCGGTTTGCAGATTGAAGGCTACAAGGTTACCAGTACCTTCCGGGTCAAAACGGGGAAATCCACCCAAGTCCATGGTGCCTGGACGACCCTCACCTTCGCGGCGAATAAAGGTAGTGCCCCATTCACTGGTGGGCACATACACCATATGAGTATCTGGACTGTAAGACGCGGGGGGCCAGTTCTTGCCGCCGTACAAGCCGGGGAAAACTACCTGGTTAGCAGGCTCATACATTTCCTCCTTTAGTACCGGTTTACCGGTTTCATCCCGTTCGGCCCAGTTCACCCGCGTGTATTCTTCGGCATAAATAAAGTCCCCGGTTTCACGATCAAGAGCGTAGACGTGTCCGTTACGGGATATCTGTACGATCAGCTTGCGCATCTGACCATTGATCATTTCGTCGATAATCATCGGTTCACTGGTTGAGTCATGATCAAACTCGTCACGGGGTGAGGTCTGAAAAAACCAGCGCAATTGCCCGCTGTCAGCATCCAGAGCTACTACCGAATTAGAATACAGATTGTCACCCTTTCGTACATTATTGTTTATGTCTGGCCAGGGATTTCCAGTCCCCCAGAATACGAAATCAGTTTCCGGGTCATAGGTTCCGGTGACCCAGGTAGGCGCACCGCCGGTTCGCCAGGAATCACCTTCCCAGGTTTCGCTGCCTGGTTCACCAGGTGATGGGATGGTATAGAATCGCCAACGACGTTCGCCGGTGTTGACATCGTAGGCATCGATGTAACCACGGATTCCAAATTCACCGCCGCCGACTCCGATGAGCACCATGTCCTTGACCACAAGAGGTGCTCCGGTGACTGAAATTGACTCGCGGTAGTCGCCGACTTCAACATCCCATAGCTGAAGGCCTGTCGCTGCATCAAATGCCATTAAATGGGCATCGAGTGTTCCCCAGAATACCTTGTCCTCATACAAACCCACGCCGCGATTATGGGGTCCACAACATAGATCTACATTTTCAAAATCATGGTCATAACGCCATAGTTCGTCGCCGGTAATCGGGTCTACTACAATCAAGTGGCTGTTCGCCGTAGTTAGATACATTCGACCATCATTTACCAAAGCGCTAACCTCAAATGCACCACCGGTTACACCGGTCTGCTTGATCCAGACCGGGCGGAGATTTGCTACTGTATTACGGTTAATCTGATCATCAGGCATGTAGCGCCAGGCACCATAATTCCTGCCATAGGTAACCCAGCGGTCACTGTAATCCTGGGCATTGACCAAGATGTCCGTGGTGACGTTCTGGGCTGATACCGCGGTAGGAAAAAGTGTCAAACACATTAAAGGCGCGGTAAATACCACCAACTGTTGTACGATTTTCAAAATGTTCCCCCAATGTTTCAAATATGTAGTAAAAGGCGTTCAGCCTGCAATCCATTAATCGCCGCACACCAGGTACAAGCTGTGGGACAATAAGGAATCTCTGATGGATTCTTTGACCGCACTGGCCTACTGCCGTACTCAATTTCAAGGCGCACTTTCGCAGGCATACGGCAGCCTGTCAAGAAAGTGCAAGGATGAAATCGGGCCTGACGGCAGGCCCCTTCGGGCGGTGCATGGTGCGCATTGCCGCAGAGTGGTTAAAAAATCCATCAGAGATTCCTTATCCCCTAACCAGTGCCGCAAAGTCAAACCACGGTAAAATAGGCCAGCATAATCCTACAGTATTTGCGATGAATGGTTATCTGATTTATGAAATTGCCTAATTTCGATGACCGTCATATCATCACCGCAACTTGAACAACAATAACTAAGGGAATTAATCCATGATCATCTACGGTGTTGCTCTTCTTTCAACATGTCTTGTCATTGGCATGTTAGTTGGCGAGTATTTCGGTGTACTGATAGGAGTCCAAGCCAATGTGGGCGGTGTAGGTATTGCCATGCTATTGCTGGTATTGACTTGTAATCTTAAACAATTCAAACCCCTGGTGGATGGTCTATCTGGAGATGGCATTAAATTCTGGAGTGCCATGTATATTCCGATCGTTGTCGCCATGGCGGCGCGCCAGAATGTAGTGGCTGCTGTTGATGGTGGCCTGCTGGCACTAGTGGCCGGAGTAGCTGCCGTTTTGGTCAGTTTTGCCCTAGTCCCCGTTCTTAGCAAGATTGGCTCGCACTCAACGGATGTGGAAGAGAGTCAAGAAGGGGGAGTTTCATAATGGGAGTAATGGAAGTATTGGAAGTTACTTTTGTCCGTAATGGACTTGTTGTTGCCTTTGCTGTTGTGGGAATCACCGTCTGGTTTTCCTATCTGATTTCTAACAAGCTGACAGCTGGCCGTATCCACGGCTCTGCCATCGCTATTACGCTGGGCTTAGTCTTTGCCTATTTTGGCGGGCTTTTCACCGGTGGTAACACGGGGGTAGCCGACATCACCTTTCTGGCTGGCGTCGGTATCATGGGTGGTGGCATGTTTCGAGATTTCGCTATTGTCTCGACGGCCTTTGGCGTTCATTTAAGTGAACTCAAAAAAGCAGGCTTGGCCGGTGTGGTATCTATTTTCGCCGGTGTTCTTGTGTCTTTTACTGTTGGCGCTGCGACAGCTGTTTTGTTTGGCTATACAGATCCGGTTGCTATCACAACAATAGGCGCTGGTGCGGTGACTTACATTGTTGGACCAGTAACCGGTGCAGCTATTGGTGCCAGTTCAGAACTGATCGCGCTCAGCGTGGCAGCTGGATTGGTGAAATCAATTCTGGTAATGATTGGCACACCCATGGTGGCAAAGCACATTGGCTTGAACAATCCGCAATCGGCTATGGTTTTCGGCGGGTTGATGGGAACTACTAGCGGTGTGGCCGGCGGTCTCGCCGCTACCGACCCTAAGCTGGTGCCCTATGGCGCCATGACAGCCACATTCTACACCGGTGTTGGCTGTCTTATGGGCCCTTCGGTATTATTTCTTACCGTCAATGCTATGTTTTAAGATAGGCCACCAGATAAGGTAGATGAATCATCAAGCAATACCACCCTCGACAGGAACACGTATACTTTTAGTCTCTACCCTATTCGAATATCACCCGATTTGCCCAAGCAATGTCCATGTAGGTCTTTTTATAGTCAGGTAACAGGTAACGCTCCTCAATCAATTTGTCAGTCACACTCTCATACTTGCTCAGATAGTCCTGGAATGAGCTATACAATTCACTAATCGTGCTTCTGGGATCATCTGCGTGACCTGACTCAGTCGCAAAAGGAATATAACCGCCGGCAAGACGAGCCATTTCGGTTTCGGCTCCAATCGCCGGTGCTCGTAAATTCCACGGAATAAATGTGGCAAGTGGCACTTGTGTTAGTGGTGGTAACAACGTACTGTGGGAAAAATCGTTGTTATTGCTATCTACTGCAGGGACCATTACGCCGTACAATTTATTCGAGGTTAGTGGATGCTGGCTGATTATTCTATTTTCAAGCCATTGGCTACCGTAGTCACCGAACGCTACCCGGTACATATCTTTCGGGTGATTTATTCCGGGCAGGGGATTCCAGGCAGCCGGATTAATCTCACCATCAGGTAAATGGGAAGGAACTAAGGTGCCATCGGAAAGCTTTGGATAGCGGCTGTCGGGAGGCTCAATACCCTCGGCAACCCACTCTTGCATAGCCATCAATAAAGAGTCTCTAAAAGGGGTCCACATATTGGGATTGCGAGGCAGCTGTGTGGTTGTTGCATCGCGGGGAATACCGCTTCCTGAACCATGCTGGGAGCCGCCGATAGTATAAAAACGAACTTCATCTATTAGCGTGGCATCGGTATAACCACTGGGATCTGTATGGGGTAAGGAGCCACCTCGTACCCAATACTCATTGGAAGTCTGGATGTGCATTATTTTGGGAACAGTATTGGACTCCATGGATTTTTTCAAAATGCCATCAACACTGCCTGAATAAGGATCTGTGCTTAAGCCGTAAGTAAATGGAAATAGATCGTTGGGAAACAGTTCGTTTTCATGCTGCCCGTTGGTTCGAGTTGGCATCGCGAAACGATTATTAAACATACCAAAACCAGAACCGGCTATTATTGGCATTACGCCTGCAAAAACTCTGCGACCTTCCAGGTCTGAATTAAAGCCATCATAGAGAAACAACCTCAACAGTCTCCCGCTCTGGGAATTTCCGATAGCCAATGCTTGCTCAATCTCTGGCAGGTTTAACGTCTGTAGCTGCTCCATGAGTTGAGTATTACCACCGGCACCATGAAGAATGAGTGAAACGCTGTCCCGTATTCCTGCCATGCCAGCGCCTGCTAGTACTGGATTCTTAGCCTGATACATTAACTCGTATATGTGACCGGGTTGAAATCCGCCGTCGACGTTAAGCGAGACAATTGGCTGATTTCGTCCTTCAGACCAATTTACCGCCAGGTCAAACTGGGATCTTTCTATTGGTATTCGAGCGTCAATCTGGTTTATCCGATGGGATAAAGAAGCTCTTTCAAATCCAGACTCCGTAGGCTCATAAGCCAGATGGCCACTACCGGCTATATTCACATCATTGACAGGTCTATCTACAATTATTTCGTAGCGGACATCCCCGGTAATGGTCTGCTGCGGTGATCCCACCAGGGGAGCATGTAACAGTATTCGATTATTCGTTGCTTCCAGTTCGTTTATCCAGCCAGTAATCAAATAAGTAAATCCTTTTTCGTAAAGCGGCGCATCCGGAAACCTACCTGGGGGAGAGCCGGCACCACCACGGTTATTGACAACGTAAACCAGGGAACCGTTGGACATCTCCTCTGACGGGACAACCAACCTGAAATCGGCAGTAAATTCCACCAGACCCTCGTTATTGACCGGGGCCAGTTGAATATCAGCAACCTTGTGATTTTCTGGGTTATTCGGGTCAAGGGTAAAATGCATTAGCCCATTAATTACTTCATATTGGTAATTTACTCCATCAGCTGACAATGTCTCACGGTCAGTAATATCAATACGGGTAACTTCAGCGAACACGGAAAAACTGAACAAACACGCAGACATGAATAGGAAAGAAACAGTGCACATTTTCTTAAGCTTAATGGTCATGACGGATTTACCTCGATTTCGTTTTTTAAACTTAACTAATTATCAGCAGGCTAAGGTAGTTTTGAATTCAGGTCAATTCAAAAAATGGCTTCGAGTAGGCGCTATACATCACCCCTGTTTACATAAAGAGGCACCAGAGCAACCGTAACTGAACCTAATACCAGAATTAAGGCAGCGATCACTGATAAAAAATTCAAATGATCAGTATATTCATAACCCGGAATCAGCCAGACCACCAATTTTAAACCGACAATTGTAAATATGGGTGCCAGTGCCAATACGGCACTGACTTTTGACGCATGCCAATGCACCAGTGCTTCGGCGAATGACCCATAAGCCAATACCGTATTCAAACAACAAAATAATAATAATCCCAATTGCAGCGGCGTCAGCGTAAATAGAGAGGATGCCCCGATTAATGGAAGTAACAGCAGGGTAGAAACCAAATAAACAATAAACAGGATTTGAACCGAATCAAATGTTGTCAGTAAATATTTCTGCAACAAGGCATAAATTACCCAGGCAAGGGACGCCATTATCAATATCACCACACCTAGCAACAGATCTGATTCGCCGCCCAACAGTTCAACGAAACGATCGTTAAAAAACAATACCATGCCTATCACAATTAACAGGGCGCCGAATTTCTGTACCAGAAAAAACGGCTCTCGGTAAACTATCACTCCACCGAGAAACAAGAACAGAGTAGTAAGTTGAATGAGTGCTTCGGCAGTCTCTGCGTTGACATAGTTTAAACTCAGCGCAAACAGCAGGTAATTTATGCATAACCCGACTCCAGCTGTAATTAGCAATAGAATTGACTTCCTGCTAAGAGAGCCAAAGACAGGTAACCGTCGCTGGTAAAACAGGTAAACGAATAGAACGAATAAAGCCAACAGAAACCGATACCAAACCAAGGTAAAAGGATCCATGGTAATGACGATTTCTTTTATCGCAATTGGAAGTAGTCCCCACAATGCAGCGGCATTGAGTGAAAGCATAAAACCCAAAAGATTTTTACCGGTTGGCGTATGCATGGAGTGTTAAATGACCTGAACCAAATCTGCCTGCATCCCGCAGGGCCCGGGGATCGTAACACGAATATTGGACAAACAGCTTAGAAGCATTGATTTTTCCCCGGGTTTCAGCTCCAATCAGAGGTTCGCTAGAAAAGGAGAAACACCATGAGCAAGTCCAACTGGTTCAAGTTCCTGTCATTAACCCTGCTGGCCCTGGTGCCAGTTGTTCAATTACTGGCCAACGATGGCACTATTGCCTTTGTCGGCGCCAACATTATTGATGGTACTGGAGCTGACCCAATCGAAAATGGGATACTGGTCGTCAGTAATGGCAAAATCCGTGCTGTGGGTCCGGCCGAATCAGTCGGAGTTCCCTCTGATGCCGAAACTATCAATGTCTATGGTAAGACAATTATGCCAGGCATGATTAATGCCCATGGCCATGTAGGTGGGACTTTGGGCCTCGAAAGCGGGCACTACAGCACTGACAATCTATTACGCCAGCTGAGTTTATACGCACGTTACGGTATTACGACGATAAATAGCCTTGGCGATGATGCTGAAGAAGGTTTCGCCTTGCGTGATGCCCAACTGAGTCCAGATCTGGATCGCGCCAGACTGTTTGTAGCTGGAGCTGTAATCAGTGGCAACAGTCCTGCCGAAGCTCGTGCAGCAGTTAATCGTGCGGCTGATCTGGGAGCCAACTACATTAAAACCAGGGTAGACGATAACCTTGGTAATTCCACCAAACCGGCGCCGGAAATTTTCGAAGCCATAATCGACCAGGCGCACATTCGGCGATTACCGGTCGCGGTACATTTGTTTTACCTTGACGATGCGAAGGCGGTGCTCAATGCCGGAGCCGATCTAATTGCTCACAGTGTCAGAGACATGGCGGTAGACCGGGAATTTATTGATCTTATTAATGAAAAGGGTGTGTGTTACGTACCCACTCTAACCCGAGAAATTTCCACCTTTATTTACGAAAGTGAACCGGATTTTTTTTCCGATCCCTTTTTTCTCAAGGAAGCCGACCCGGCTGTACTCGAAGAGCTTAAAAGCCCGGAAAGGCAAACCCGTATGAGAAACAGCACTTCAGCACAGCAATATAAAATTGCATTGGAAGTGGCAATGGATAACGTAGGAAGCTTATCAGATGCTGGCGTTAGTATCGCCATGGGTACGGATACAGGGCCTCCTGCCCGTTTCCAGGGATATTTTGAACACATGGAAGTCTGGCTGATGGTGGAGTCAGGAATGTCGCCGATGGAAGCCATTCACGCCTCTACTGGCAAGGCTGCTGAATGCATGAATATGAGCGATCTGGGTACACTGGAACCAGGCAAGTGGGGAGACTTTATCATCCTGAACGAAAACCCATTGGATGATATTGAAAATACCAGGAGTATCGATTCTGTATGGATAGCGGGTAACGAGGTTCCTGGAAGCTAGAAATCACTGAACAGCTCAGGTCGCCTATCGGTGAGGTCTCGAGCCAGAATCCGGGATGTTGCTTGCGAACAGATCAGAGCCCCAGGCTCGTGAACAAGCAATGTGCCTAGATCTTGCGATCAGACTAGATTGGGCAGTGGTTTATTTTCTCTGATAAATAAATCTGATACTCAACAATTAGCCGATTTACAAGCCACTATTCTCATAGTAAACGATATTACGAGTACCACTACCAATTCCAACAATGTCCATGTAGCCGTCGCCATTGATGTCTCCCACCGCCAGTCCGGCGAGTCCGATTCCACCTATGTCGAGATCAATTCGCCTCCATTCCTTATCGAGGTTATTAAACCGATAGATATAAAGATTATAGGGCTCACTGCGATGGCCGGCGATGATTTCATCCAGACCATCATTATTTAGATCCGCAACAATCAGCGCATGCCCGCCAACAAACTCCGTTTCAATAGTTTCTCTATTCCACAAAGAAGAGCTATTTCTTCCTGGCGTGTAAACAACTACTTCATTGCCATGCCAAGGCTCTATTGATGCAATAAAGAGTGCTCCGGTACCCAGCGTTCCCATACCGACTTCACTGGAACCGACCCCTGGTCTTTCACCGGTAAAACCCTCACCAATTTGTTTTTTCACAACAGACGTTCCCTGAATACCAAGCTGGAATAAATGCACGCCCTGAAAACTTGCAGTCAGAATGTCTGTGCGATTGTCGTTATCCCAATCAACCAACTGCATGCCGTGAGCCATTTGCAAAGACCTGTCCAGTACCACACTTGGCCAGGGTTCGGTGCTAGGGTTTAACGGAATAGGATAAGCCGTTAACTCCAGATTTACATCATACAATGGCGCTTCAGCTCCAATGCCAATTATTGGTAGATTAACCAGTTCCAGTTTGCCATCGCCGTTTACATCTCCCCACTTGATCCGGTGGGAAGTAGGTATCTCATCAATCAGGTGCCCTGCCCATTCCTGGTTTTGCACTGGATTTCCCGGGTTTTCGAACCAGTGAATAGCCCCTCCTTCTGTAGGTTGACCCAATGAAAATTCACTTACCAGTACCAGATCGACATCGCCATCGCCATCAATATCGTGAGGTGCCATAGCAATATTCCGTTCAGAATGAGATGTTATGGTAAATCGTTGCCAACTCGGATTTTTGTACCAGTCAAACCTTCCCGAACTGGTTGCAAGTGCCACAATATCCAACAAGCCATCACCATCCACATCGGCAATGTCCACACCATAGCCACCTACCATGGTTTCATCTATTATGTGCTTACTGAACGTCACAAAACCTCGTTGTGCATCCGCTACCTGACAGGCGGTCAGTAAACTGCCGATAATAAAGAATAGATTAAAACCGAATAGATTGCTGCCGAACTGGCGCATGATCAAGCTCTCTCGTTAATATTTTAATTTGCGGATGCCAAAATTGATGCTAATTCCAACGCCTCAGACTAGTAACCTTTATACTGCTTAAGGAACCTCTGAACAAGTCTACGATAACTCTACCGGATCCTCATTAATCAGAGGTTCCCTAACTTCCGACAAAAGCTGGAAAACCGATCCTTCGGCTACGAATCGTATTTTTAGACTTAAAGAAATTAATCAGGAAAGCGTTAGTTGCCGCGAAAATCTGGCTTTTAGAAATTCCATCTGATCCGCCAGAACATTGCGATTAGACAAATAGAGAAATTCGTACTGATTAGGCACAAAAGGAACTGCCAGTAATTCCATACCGGACTCTTCCGGATTGCGATCAGCTTTTCGATTATTACAGCGGCGACAGGAACTTACTACATTAGTCCACACGTCCTTGCCACCTCGGGACAAAGGCCGCACGTGGTCGCGGGATAGTTGATGAAGCGCAAACTCTCGGCCACAATATAGACAAAGGTTTTTGTCACGCCGAAACAGAAATTTATTTTCCAGGGGAGGATCAAAATTATCCAGGTGAACCTTACCGTTACAAGCAATAATACTGGGTAATTTTAGAACTGATTGCAGTCCGCTTCGGTTTATACCACCACGGATTTCCAGTACTGTTCTACCCATTGACCAAATGACTTGCTCTTTGACAATGAGAGTCGCCGTTTCTTCACGACTCACCCAGGAAACCGGATGACCCGCCTTATTTAATCTCAATATTTTTGCAATTACAGACATCTTCGGCTCACTCACAAAACTGAGAATTCTCTTTCTAATTATCGGCGCGATAATACCATCCCTGGAGCCAGGTTGGTATTTCAATAAATTATTCTTTCAGAATCATCATAACCAGATAACTCATTAACCCCATACTGACTACTATGGAAAATCCCAAAAAATTATTGATGCTGGTCTGCCTAAATTCTCGACTCACACCAGGAATACTCCACAAGGCGCCACGTTATACACACGCTGGCTCATACCAAATACGGTTTCAGGAAAATCAACGGCGTATCTTGTTCCTACATAAACAGTCAGACCTGATTCCATCTTACAGATTCAGTAAAAAGAAAAATGGCAAGAAGCAGGCTCGTTTGTAATACCCGCTGATAGCACTTGAAGATCATAGTCAGGTGAATTTTGCGGGTGGCCTGGCCAGTTAGTCAAAGGCCGTATAAGGTTTCATATATACCGGGCACAAGGCGACAGGTTCAATGTGTGCGTGATTCGACCCGCCCTACCAGGGAATCTGGCTACCATCATAATTATAAAAACCACCTGATTGGCCAGGTTGCAGCTTATCGATTAGAGAAATCATACCGGTTACACTGGTGGAAGTATCAATCAATGCGTTTGGTCCTCCCATATCTGTTAACACCCAGCCTGGATGCAGTACGGCGGCGGTAAATCCCTCATCGGCAAGGTCTAAAGAAATACTCTTCACTACCTGATTTAATGCAGTTTTTGAACTGCGATAAATATAACTACCACCGCTGCTATTATCCGTAATCGAACCCATTTTTGACGTTAAATAAATCAGTTTCTTATCCCGACCTTTGCGCAAATTTCCTATTAATTGCTGAGTTAATAGCAAAGGGACTACAGTATTGATGTTAAATACATCCAGCCAATCACTCGCCTCTACATTTCCGAATTGAACCCCTTTGGGTCCGTAAACACCGGCATTGTTTATAAACACATCAACCGCTTCAGATCCCAATTGTGCTGAAAGGTATTGCAGTGACTCCACCGCGGCAACATCAATCTCCAGAAGGCTGAGGTTCTGGTGTTCCACATTCAATGATTGTAATTCTTCAGCCGCTTCGAGATTGCGGCATAGAGCGATTACACTATCACCACGATCAATAAACTGTTTAACGAACTCAAGGCCAATGCCGCGATTAGTACCTGTTATTAAAACTGTTGCCATAGTTAAACTGATAAGCCTGCAAAAGAAATTAAATATCAAATCGAGGTATGACTGCTACAAACCCTGCGAGTTTAGATATTGAACAGCGCTATCTGGAAAGTCTGTGAACACGCCATCCACCCCGGCGATGACAAAAAATTGCTGCAAGAGATCTTCAAAATCTTTCGCATAACCTGGCACCTGACCCGGATCCGACCTAAAGGTATACGGGTGCACTAGCAATCCGTTAGCATGAGCCAGTTCCACCAAATTACTTAATACCACCTGACCGCTCGGTGAATCGGATGCAATGATCATGCTTTTATCCGGCCCGATACCGTCAGCATAGAGGGCTAGCGTTGCCATCCCGGATTCGTCCATCATCCAGGAATAGTTCTCAGAATTGGATAAAAGTTGTACCAGATTAATGTCTATTCCTGCCGCCGGCATAATTTCATCATGAATAATTTTCAATTCGTCAAACTCAAAAGTCTGCAAAAAAACTCTGTGTTGTTTGTTGGTGTAACCATAGGTTTTAAGAATTGCAATCAGGGCACTGCTTAAATCCTTACCTTCGGCGCGGTGAAACGAAGGTGATTTTACTTCCGGATAGATGCCAATATTTCGACCGGTAGACTTGTTCAATCCCTGGATGAATTCGATTTCTTCCGCCAGTGTACTTATCCTGAAATTGGATTTACCCACAGGAAAACGATCGCTAAAGATGGCTGTCTCTGAACCATTTCTATTCCGTACGCCTTCTCTTACCTTCAATGTTCTTATTTCAGCCAAGGTGAAATCAATGGCATAGTGCCTGCCATCCTCCCTGGACCTCCCCGAAAATTTAGTGGCCACGTCAGTTGTCCTATCCAGAGTAATGTCATGTAGAACAATTAACTGGTCATCCTTGGTCATCACCACATCCTGTTCAATATAGTGAGCACCCATAGCATAGGCCAGGGCCTTGGCTTCAAGCGTATGTTCCGGTAGATAGCCGCTGGCACCACGGTGGGCAACCACAACTTTTTGTGCTTGTGCAACACTACTGGCAACTAGAACCATAAACAGAACTCCTGCCATCGGATGGAACAACATGAACTTTTTCATAAGTCGATCCTAAATAATGGGACTCCATGGATGAATTCGCGAATCACTCCGGCCTGTCGCGATCCCGGGTTGCAATATTTTCCTGATGCCAAAATCCCAAATCAATTGAGATAAATAGCAATGTCATTATTGTGACATTAAAGCTAGAACAAAGTTACCGCAACTTACTTTGAATCGATTCCAAACGTCCCCCATCATTAACTGTATATCTTTGTGAACCCGATAGTAACTGGGATCTGATTGAGGCATCATCAACCCGTTCATCAGGCAATGGATGGGTTAACAAAAACGGTGGAGTCGTTGATTGACCAATGGAGAGCACCGCTAGTCTCATGAGCAAAGTGATTTGTGAGCGAGGATCATAACCAGCCTCCTGCATAATAAGAAAAGCGAGTTCGTCAGCTTCTCTTTCACTATCACGAGAATGAACTCCTATATAAACAGACGAACCTAAGTTTGCTGCCAGGTCGCCTGCACCAGCCACGAAAGGGTTTCCAGTAACTACTGCCAGTGTAATGCCGGCCAGTTCCGCCGCCGTGCGCGATGTCTGGTATCGCCGATAATCTCTACTGATATGACCCGCTTGAACATGGCCGATTTCATGGGCCAGGATACTCGCAAGTTCAGAAACGTTGTTACAGGCCATTATGGTGCCCGTGGTCAGATAAATGTTGCCGCCTGGAATGGCGAACGCACTAAAGACATTGCTATGGATAATTCTAAAAGAAATCTGCTGGGAAGTTGGCGGTGAGGCTGCCAGCAACTTAGTGGTCAGATTACCAATATACTCAATGATTTCGTTGTCTGACACCAGGGATGAAGTTCTGGCAATTTCTGCAACCTGCTCTTCGCCTATTCGACTTTCTTGTTCCCAAGAGAGCACGCCACAACCACTTACTACAGCCATTGCACTGAGTGTCCAGAGCCTTCTGAATAAGTTCATTCCGAGGTTATTAGTCATTATCCCAACTGGCTCTCATAAATGAAAAGAATATTTATTTACTTTATAAAATTCAGCAATTTAAAGCGAAACATACTGCTCATGAAACACCGCCTACTAATAAAATTTTCGGTGCCCGGTGCTCAGATCCTGAATCAATTTATTGAAGTTGCCATTTTAGAACATGATTGTTCTCTTTATCGCCTCATTTTGTACCACTGTGTGCCAGGAAGTTTTGGCAAACTTCACCCTTGATCAAAATCAGTAATACAACAAGCAGCGGAGGATTTCTTGAAGTTACTCAAAAAACCGGAGCATTGTCTTTTTGTTGAAGAAGAGACCTATAACTGGGCGCCAGCGAAACTAAGGTTTAACACCCGTACTGTAATTATAATAACTTTATCGATGACTTGTATTGCGTTGCTTGTATCACTGGCAGGATAAATGAATGCCGTAAAGTGACATGAAAATCCTCAGCGTGCTTTTAGAGTAACCTGTAATATCAGATCCTCATTATCCCGGCGAATTTCTATATCGATCACATCGCCAGGTGCAGATTGCCTAATCAGGTTGGAATAATTTTGCAGGTCTATTATTGCATTCTCGTTATAACGAAGTAACACATCACCTGCGAGCAGCCCTGCCTCTTCAGCCGCGCCTTGCGGCGTAACGTCTACAATTCGAATACCGTCACCACCGTAGCCAAAATCCGGGACTGTACCCAAGCTGGCTTCTCTTTCACCAACCGGTCCTTCGTTAACCTGCACCGGCGCCGTATTAAGGGTAACCCGCAAGGGTGCCCCACGGTCGGCAAGAAACACCACTGCCTCCTCTACCCAAAGCGCGATATCAGACATACCCACAAAGTCGACTTTATCCACCGTGTCCGTTGGCTGATGGTAATCTCCATGGACACCGGCGAACAGGTGGATAGCGGGAATGCCATTATTTATAAAACTCACATGGTCACTACTGGCGATAACCTGGTCTGCCATGGTGGAGTTAACCCCTAGGGTAAATCCAATACCCTGTGCCATAAACGGCCACTCATAGGCGCTGTCCCCGCCAAATACCTGTAAGTCCCGGCCTTCCAGGCGACCAATACTGTCCATATTGATCATGGCAAAAAGATCGTTAGTAAGGTAGGGGCGGGGCGGGTTTTCAACAAAGTGCCTGGAACCAAGTAATCCAGCTTCCTCTCCAGTAAACGCAACAAAAATGATAGTTCGACCCGGGGTAAATGACCTGTTCAACTTGGCTGCCACCTCGATCAATACGCTGATGCCCGAGGCATTGTCATCGGCCCCATAGTGGCTCTTACCGGCTTCAAATCCCAAGTGATCATAATGGGCCCCGACAATCACCGGCTTTGCGCTTAACTGAAGGTCACTGCCATGAATTATACCGACAACGTTGCGAAGCCTTACATCACCCAAATTCGGTACTGAATCAATCCATTCATGAATATAAGTGCCCCCCAGGGTTTGTAATCCAATTTCAGCAAATTGTTCGGCAATATAATTTGCCGCTGCATCTGCACCAATGGTATTAATTTTGCGGCCCTGCATTTTATCTGAAGCCAGGGTTAGAACATGACGTTGAAGCTGCTCAGGCAGGTATTTGGGAGGAAGTTTGGCCAGCGGTTCAATCGCGGGTAAATCCGCGAGTTGAAATTCAGCGGGCAATTCAGATGCCAACCACTGCATCGGCGAATCGGGGTTACTCCAGATACCTTTCACATCATTGGTTGGCTCATCCCCGATAAAACTTAAATAAGAATACATGCCGTAGTGAGGTAACTTTTCAATCATCCCTGGCATAGCCACCATGTCGTCCACATGAATCCAACCGATGGCCAGATCTTCGTTAGCGGGATGACGTGCAGTCAGCACAGTGCTTCTATTAAGGTATTCCACTGGCCTACCAGAAAGAGAAAGATCTGCTTCGGCAAATTCCACGTCATAAAGTGACACGGCTTCCGCTAGTATTGATGTGAAGGGATTTTCCCTTCCTAAAACCCAAACAGACTTGTCACTGGGTAAGGATTCCAGATTTTCAGCCATTAGAAATTCAGCATTGACTCCGGCCGCAAAAGATTCAGCCAAGCGCATCCAGTGATCCCGGTTTTCCAGCGGCAATATAAAACTGATATCCGCCGCACCAAACAATTGTCCGATGACCGGGGGAATTTCCTCTCGATCCAACTGCCTGAAAACATCAAAATACGGATCGACAACGACCGCCTGCAACTTAGCGTAATCGTCAGCCATAACCCCTTCAAATTTTTGCGAAAGTGCGATGTTGTAGAGTCGTGGCTGTTCTTCATCCGCATAATACAGTGCAACAGGAATATTAAGAGTGTATGGCTCACCATCATGTGTCTGTGCAAACATAATCCGAGCCTGGTTATCATTGGCCTCATCGACGTACACTTCTAGTTGCGGTGCCCCAATACGATTTACCCACTGATCAAAAAAAGGTTGTAGATCACGCTGTACCAGTTCAGAAAACAGCTGAGCTATCTGATTAAAGCCGACCGGTTGGAATAAGTATTGGCTATAAAGCTGATTTAAACCCGCAAGGAAATTTTCGTCGCCAATTTCCTGCCGTAACATATGCCAGAGCATCATTGTTTTGCCATATCCTACTGCCTGGGATGCCGCCGAGTTCCGAGAAGTAAACTGATTCAAAGGAAAATCAGTTCCCTGGGCTACATAGTTCTTGTACCGGATAAGATTGTCTTTTCGATATTCATGACCAAGCCCATTCATCTCCTGGAATAAGTGATCAGCAAGATAAGCCGTCAGCCCCTCGCTCCAATTACCGGAATCGTAGTCAGGATAAACGCCGTTGCCCCACCAGTTATGGAGTATTTCGTGGGGATAAGATGAATCGATAATAAAGGGAAAACG